>Ga0209489_108065_pt1 | contig 14872 bp, 6 predicted proteins | sample SiratrowhiteBW_FD_187527 | JGI IMG/M metagenome (GOLD analysis project Ga0209489, IMG submission 187527) | Root nodule microbial communities of legume samples collected from California, USA - Siratro white BW (SPAdes) (version 2) | ecosystem: Host-associated > Plants > Roots > Nodule | place: USA... | reverse complement strand
ATATATATATATATATATATATATATATATAGTTTACCAAAACAACGCAAACAAAATGGTAATTAACCATTAAAAACATTTTATATTAAATAATTAGCAATAATAATTAAATATATATTGTGTACCAAAAACATAAAAGAAATAATTAAATATACAATAATTAGATGACTTTTTAAGTTAGTACATATAATATCTATTTAGTTTAATAACAATTATATCCTCATAATATTAATTTTATATCACAACTCTTTATACAATAGGATATGTCATTATATATTGATATATAGTTAGTTCTTAGTGAACATTTATCCCACACTGGGTAAACATTTTATAATTCAATACTTACACAAATCTAATACACAAAAATACATTTTATAATTCAATACTTACATGTAATACACAAAAATATTTTCATTGATAAATAATCACATAACTAAACAATTATTGTTTATTTGTAAAATAAAAAAAATAAAAACAAAACCTATTTTAATATTTTTATTTGTTTGTGTAACACTGTAATTTTAACTCTACCATTATACCACTGGAGCATGCATTCTTTATAACTATATACAGTTTCAAACATATTCTTACCCCTTTAACTCTTGAAATGTTGATAAGGCATATATAGGATTCATATTGTAAAAAAACAAAAAGTCTCAATACAACAATAATAAATGAATAAAATAAAATTTCTAAGTTTTTTTAAAACTATATTGAAACGTACAACATATCTAAAAATATATAAAGATAGTCTAAAATCGAAAAAAAAAAATATTTATCACAAATATAACATGCAAGTCTCAAATCATATGATATACTTCTCCATCCAAATTATATTTTGATTCATAATTTATAATTGCTAGACTATTTGCTTGTATATCCCATTACATCAAAATAATTTAAATTATTTCAGAAGACTTGTATTAACTAGTTATATAAAAAATTAATACCTAATTCATTTAAGGCTTTTATGATATATCAATCTTAATCTCATAAGTCATGATAATTTTTTCACAACAACTCATGATATACAAGAACTTTCTTAGTTTTTCAACACTTAATATCATAATCTATATTACTTAGATAATCAATGAAGTAATGATAAGTCCTTTACAAATATTTTTATATCTAATAGCTTTGTAAGAACACTGTTGTGTTAATTTAGCATATTAGTAGAGAAAATTTAATTTGAAAACACAGAAAGACATTAGTGTTCTCTAGTGAATAACTTGATGTATTAATCGCACCCCTGCACAATCTTTGTCTTATGTAAGAGTGATTGTTTGTTAAACAATACTTGTTCAGTTAGTCAGAAGTGCTTCCGAGTCAAAATAATACTCAAGTTTTTAGTTAGAAATGACTAAGTGTTAAAAAATATTTGACAGGTTGGCTAAAAGTGATTACATTCCAACATAATACTTATACAAGTTAACTAGGAGTGCTATGAGTCAAAATAATATTCATATTGTATCTTACACTCTTAATCTGATTAGTAAAAGTTGATTGAAAATTTGACTTAGTTTGTATTATCAACAAACTAATAATATATTGAGTGATTTCTTCTCTTACTTATCTTGTTACATTGCATATCATAGTATTTGCACTACCTGAAAAAAGAAAGTTTTCGAATTCAACTTTTGAAAATATATTAAAATTTCTATCAAACTTAAAATTATTATCTGAATATATACTATTAAACGATATTTGTAAAAATTATAAAAAGTTTTTAAAACATAATTAAAGTCTTTCTTATTATATTTTATTTATCAAGCGAATTATTACAATGAGAGAGTTGTTCAATTATTATAAATTAAAAAAAAACTTTTACTTTACTTTTTTCACCCATTTTTTTATTAGAAAGGTAATGGGATTACAAATCACTTCTAGTATTATAGAAGAAGACGCCAATGCGTTAAAATTACTAAAGATTCATTCATGAAATTATTTTAATACCTTAAATTTTACCAACTACTCATTAGTACAACAAGTGGTATTGGTTTTGATCCCTTTAAACAAGATTTCAAGTTCAAGTAGTAAACAGAAAAAATATAATTAAGAGAAGAGATCTTACTAAATATGATTAACCAAATTTATGGATTGAAATTAGTCATTAACAAATCGGAAAAACCAGTTAATACTCTCAATCAATAACGAACAAAGAAGCTTTAATCTAGACCTACACAACTCTTTAATACTAAAATTATCTAAAAGTTTACCATTTTAAATACACGACAAAAAATGAAATTTTCTCTCTCTATATCTTCACCCATGTATGTTGCTACATATATAAGTGAGGCCTTGATGCACACAATTCATAGAAAAAACATTGTATAATGTTGACTCAGAAAAAATAATGACAATAACAAGTTCTAGGTTTATGAAGATTGTTTGGGAAAGAACTTGAGTTGAGTTTGTGGTTCACGAATAATAAAATAGCAAAGTGTACACGGTCAACCATCCACACAATCATGACCACATGAATAGTGCTTTTAGAACCCTAAAAAGAAAAAGTAAAAGGGATCAAACAAGTGGCTTAAAAAATGAAAGCCATTTATTTGTATACCGATATTTCTCCTTAGAAATTATGGTATGCTTTGGTAGCATTACGTTGATATAGTACTATATTTGACATTTTTGTTTCTTTGGTGAACTTTTTTGTATTTCGTTGTAGAGTTTATTTGGTAGACAAATGAAAATGACACTTTCATTTAGAGCACATTTTTTAACTAATTTTAAGAACAGAAAATAAGATAATTTTTTACAGTGTAAAACAGTGTTATTTTAATATATGTATATGATTTAATTAATTAAAATATGAATTTAAGAGTTGCTCACCTAAATTTATATTCTATTAAAAGTTATTGAAAATGTAATTTAACTCATATCGGTCTTTTTTTGTTTATAAATATAAAAATAAATAAGTAATAATAAAATGATTATAAAATATATTTTATAGAACTCATTTGATATTTTATTAGTTTTACAGATAATTTTCGGTAAATTATGACCAATGAAAAAAGAGAATAAGTTAGAAAAAAAATGTTAGTGAAAAACAGAATGGTAGTCGTACATGGAGGAGGTTATGTATAAGAAAAAAAGTTATTTAGAAACTAAATTTTAGCTACTAAATAAGATGATTGTTAATTGTGATCAAAATAGTTTAAATTAGATTTTAGTTAAGAAATGATTGAATTTAGTGATAAATTAAGTTAAGATAATTGATATCTAATATTAACTACTATGTTTGAATGACCTATTATATCATTAGATTCTAAATTAATCTCTAACTTAATTAGATACTAATTTAGAATATAAGGTCACTCAAACTTTGATAGTTAATCATAGATACTGATTATCTTGACTTAATACGAGACATCTAAGTCATCCAAATAAAGCAATCTATTCCTTCATAAGAAAAATAAAAAACGTGAATGGTGATTGGATTGATAATCAACTAGAATTCTGGGTCTGGAACACTGATTCGATTGTCAATAAATTAAATCTTTATTTTGATTTTATAGTTATTTAGCAACCAAAATTTGATTTAGTAATTATTTTAATCATAATTAGTAACTATTTCATTTGATAACTATAAATTGATTTTTAAATAATTTTTTTTAGTACGTAGGTGTTAGAAAAAGAAGTGTTTTTCAAAAATTTGAAAGAAGAACAGTAACATCACATGTTTATGGATGAGTGGTTGGCTTGTAATTAGCTTAATTATTCTTAAGAAAAATTGCTTGGAATACATAACCTAATCTAATATATAGTATGTTTTGTTCAACATCGAGAAACATTTCTGTTCCAAATTTCACGTCAAAAGCAAAAGTAAAAAGTAAATAAGACATACTTCTTTTGGTTTCAAGTATAAGAATAAATTAAAATTAATTAAGAAAAATAATTAGCTTATTTAATTGTAGTATCTTTTTAAAAACTTAAAATACAAATTTGATTCCTTTATCTTATTAATAAACAATTTGATCACTGATTTAAAGGAATATTTATTCCCAAATTTTTTTAGAAAAATCGGTTATTCTAGTACAGTCATCTAACTTAAAATGTTGACCGTTAACAGAATATTGACGTACTCGTGACAAAATTTAATGGATATTTCTAACCAATTTGTTATCGTAGAAATCAGAGATAAATAATACAATTGTGACAAATTTTAAGTGGGGTTTCAAATAGTTTAATTACTTTAAAATAAATAAATAATCTTAGTATGACATCAATTAAGCCGTGTGTGTGACGTATCTTACACAGCCTATGTTTTAATTTGGAAAACTAAACTAAAAAGCTAATTTTGAAAATTTGGAATAGTAAATATATATGCGTAAGGTAGTAAATATATATATTTTTTAGGTTGATATTTTTGAAAAAGATAATTATGATTACATTAATATTTTAATAATAAATACATAATCACATAATCATTCTTTAATAAATTTTGATATTTATTAGATTATTAAAAATAAGATATGAATTCATATGTTTTATAAAAAGAGTTTGAGTTTTAGTTGTAAGACATCATTATATTATATATTTGTATGTTAAGTTTATTAAAATTAATATTTAGAATTTATTTATTTATATGTTTTATTTTTATATATATACTTGTTATATATTCAGTTTAAGACATTCTTCATATATTCAATTGTAAGAACGTTATTTAAAGAAGTAAAAAACATTTAAAGCATACATGAAATGTATCTAATGTAAGTTCATTGTATACAAAGAAGACGTTTAAATTAATGTAAAAATACCTAATTACTTAAAAATGATTTGAAACAACTTTTTTTATATAAAATTTTTATTTAAAAATAAAGGTTTTAGAAATTAGTTTGTAAAAAGTTTTTTTTTTTTAAATCTATAGTCTATATTTACTAAAAATTATCAAAAGGTTTTTAAAAGATAATTCAATTATTGATTAAGGTGCTTTTCACAAAATTTATTAGTTTTTTTTTAAATATTTTATAATTTATATATAATTCAGAATTTTTTTAACAAATATTATGAGTGTTCGTGTTTGGTATTAAAGAATAAAAAGAAAAATTGATGTTTTTCAATAATATAAAATTATTTTATTTTAGAAATTTAATTGTTTTTTTTTTTGTTAATTTGTATGATTGTATTGACAAGTAAACTAATCTCACTTTTACTTATTTAGAGTAATGATAACAGAAGAATTACATTGACAAAATGTAGAAATGGCACAAAATGAAATGAGGTAAACTTTCACTGGTCTTTCCAAGGTCGCGTAGGTGTCACCCACACTACCTACTTCTTTTCATTTCCTCATTCTATTAAAACCCTATCTCACTCTCACTAACCCATTAACTTCTATTCTCAACTCTTCTTAGCAATTCAAACTTCTCCTCCAACTCCAACCACCAACCAGTCATGGGTATGCAACTTCTCCCTTTTCTATCTTCATTTTCCGCTCTTCTCGCTTTCTCACTTTTTTCTTCTTTCTGTTTCCTTTTCCTTTTCTTTTCCGATGAATTGCGTGGATCAGGCAAGGTCAAGATCGGAATCAACGGTAACTCATCTTCCTCCTTTCTTCTCCCTTCTCTTCCTTCAGATCACTTCAACGCTTTTTCCACCGTTCCGTTTTCCCTTTTTTTTTAGATTTAATTTTAGTTGAAATGTAACAGGATTTGGAAGAATTGGCCGTTTGGTGGCCAGGGTGGCTCTTCAGAGAGACGATGTGGAACTTGTTGCCGTCAACGATCCCTTCATCACCACCGATTACATGGTACCCTTCATCTCCTACTCTCCCACTCAACCTTCTATTCTATCTCACTGTCAAGACTAGAACGAGATTTACGCTTCAGATCGGCAGGGTTTTTCATTTATATATTGTTATTATTTGTTAGATCTGGTTTTTGACGGTGTTTGGTTGCCTCTGTAGACATACATGTTTAAATACGACAGTGTTCACGGACACTGGAAGCATCACGAGGTCAGCGTTAAGGACTCCAAGACCCTTCTCTTTGGTGAGAAGGCAGTCACTGTTTTTGGACACAGGTCTGTTTTTCACCCTTTTTCATGTCTTCCGTTGTTTTGCCCTGCATGTTTGTGTTGTAAGGGTTTGTTTCTTCGGGAACAATGCCGTTACATCTTTTGTTGATCCTCAGGAACCCTGAGGAGATCCCATGGGCTGAGACCGGAGCTGATATCATTGTTGAGTCCACCGGAGTTTTCACCGATAAGGACAAGGCCGCCGCACATTTGAAGGTTTCTATTTCCACGCGTTGTTATTTTCTGTGTTCCGTGTTTGAAGCATTGTATCCTAATTTCGCTGTCTTTTTAAAAATATTGTTTGAGATTTATAATTTTAAGCGAGGTGCATATGTGCAGATAGTATTTAGTGTAAGGTGGAAATTTGATGTTTGTTTGGATTGTCGTTTGATTAATCCAGGGTGGTGCCAAGAAGGTTATTATTTCTGCCCCCAGCAAGGATGCTCCCATGTTTGTTGTTGGTGTTAACGAGCACGAGTACAAGCCAGAGCTTGACATCATCTCCAATGCCAGCTGCACAACCAACTGCCTTGCTCCACTCGCCAAGGTTTGCCAGTTGCTTGATTATGTGTAATTGATTGTTTTGTTGGTTGTGTTTTGACTATCATAGTTCTGATTGTTTCTTGTTAATTTTGCAGGTTATTAATGACAGATTTGGCATTGTTGAGGGTTTGATGACCACAGTTCATTCCATCACTGGTGAGCCTCTCACTTTTTGGTTGCCTGTTGCATATATTGGCTTATACATACCACTTTCTAAGTCTGGTTTATCTTTATTGTTTTGCAAACCAGCTACCCAGAAGACTGTTGATGGACCATCAGCCAAAGACTGGAGAGGTGGAAGAGCTGCTTCATTTAACATCATTCCTAGCAGCACTGGAGCTGCCAAGGTGAATATTTGATCCAATATGTTTTGTTTTTTTTTTCTGGATTTACCACAAGATTGATATTGTATTGTGTACAGAAGTCTCTTTTTGGCTTTTACATATATTCTTATTTTTCTGTGTCAAGGCTGTTGGGAAAGTCCTTCCGTCTTTGAATGGAAAATTGACTGGAATGGCATTCCGTGTTCCCACCGTGGATGTCTCCGTTGTTGATCTCACAGTGAGGCTGGAGAAGAGTGCCACCTATGACGAAATTAAAAATGCTATCAAGTAAGGACAGTATACTTTAATTTTCCTTATGTTGATATTCTGGTGGTGTTGAATCTTATGCAAATTTTCGTAACTTTTGTTATTCGAAATACTATTCAGAGGTGTGTACATTTTGGCATTGGTCCTTCTCCACTATCTTATATGAATGTTGTCTTTCTCAGGGAGGAATCAGAGGGCAAGTTGAAGGGAATTCTTGGTTACACTGAAGATGATGTGGTCTCCACCGACTTCGTGGGTGACAGCAGGTATACATTGTGTCACAGTTGTGAAGTTATTCAAAATACATGGTCTCCGTTGTTGACATGATTCATTTATCTGTTATTGAACCTTTTTGTCATATCATTGTTCCAGATCGAGTATTTTTGATGCAAAGGCTGGAATTGCATTGAACAAGAACTTTGTGAAGCTCGTCTCGTGGTACGACAATGAGTGGGGATACAGGTAATCCACCTTAAACCTTTCTGATATCTAACAGTGTGGTAGCGCGTCACGTAAAAGATTTTGGTTGATTAATTAACCAAGAAATTAATAACGCGTATTATATATGATTTGTTATTATTAATTCAGCTAGATCTAATACCTGCTGGGTTTCTGGCCTTGCAGCTCACGTGTGATTGACCTGCTTGTTCACGTTGCCAAGACTCTTTAAGCTGGTACTACCTGCACAGTAGCTTGTCTACATCACGTCAGTACCGTATGTTTATGTCTAGCTGCAATTTTAGTGTCTTGCTCATGCAAAAATGAGTGGTCTGAATAAATCGGTTTACGGAACCATTGTTGTTACCCTGCTAGGAGCTTTAAGCTCTTTTTTGTTTGCCTCTTCTGTTTGGGGAGGGGATGGAGCTTTTGGTTTTCTATGTACTTGCTCTTGTACTCGGCTTTATTGATTCTGATAGTAGACATATGCCCTCCATTTTTCATCCATGGTTCTTGAGTGCTTAACCCCTCCACCTTTACTGCTTTTTGATTCATGGTTTATATATATTTCTGCATATGTTTTGCACATTTAAAACTTGGGATTTTAAGTTAACTTTTTTTGGTTTTATATAATTTAACCGTGGTTCGATCAGTTTATTATTAATTTTTTATAGAAACAATGTTGAAAGTTTATACAAACTTATTATTCCTTAAAATTCAATACAAACCAAACCCCACTCATTTAGCCAGTCTTCTGATTTAAATTTCAAGTGATAATATACGAATGAGGTGGCCAATCGAATTGTGGTTGTATTTGCGATCTTTCCCTTAGACTACCTTAGTTTATCATATATGCTACATATTTAAGATCTTTCTTCTCTATTTATTTTTCTGTATTTGTCTGTATGTACTTGGAGATTGTATTTCATATACTCTAAGATGAATGAAATAGGTACAAAAGAATTAGGAAATAGAAACTCTTGTGCTGCTATACTCTTGCGAGGCGAATTTTATTAATTTCAACTCTTGTGCTGCTATACTCTTGCGAGGCGAATTTTATTAATTTCAACTCTTGTGCTGCTATATTGAAAGGTTAAGAAGATTATTTAATACTTTCAATGATGAAAACTTTACAAAGCTTTCACGTGAATGAGTAAGCGTTCGGCGTTCGTACAGGTAACTCGTGTCTAAAATTTTTAAAGCTAATTTTTGAATTTCAAGCTCTATCTCAATATTGATTTCATAAACTTAGAATATCTCAAAAACGTTTTCTTATAAGAAAATGTTATTTTAATGTGAACTTTACTTTATAATTACAGAAAATATATTTGAGTACTTTTAATTTCAAGAAGCTTACGTTTTTGAAGTTCTAATATTTTAGTGATAAAAAGTTCTTGTAAAAATACTTGTAATGCGATTGAACAGAATTGACTTGTATGAAAAATACGTGTAATCTTTAATAAAACAATAGAAGTGTTATAAAAGTAAATATTAAAATAAAGGTTTAAAATGTAGAATAGGTTGTCTTTTTTAAAATTCAGTTTTATCTTCTAAAGAAAACGATCAAAATGTGTCTATTTAGTTTACGAAGGTTGTTAAATCTGAACTTATTTACAGGGACAAAATCATTTTTTTACTCCTTTAAAAGTATATTATTTTTGTGTAGTGAATATAAAAAAAATCTATTTGTTTTCTTTTCTTTTTATTTCATGCTCAAGTGCAGTATAAATGATTACCCAGTTTATACGTTTTCCTCTGCTCTTGACAAGCTGGGTGCCTAAATCAATGTCCAATCATAAGTTCACAAACACAAGATTTGTTTAGTTTAAGTTCACAAACACGATTTGTTTAGTTTACCATAAGAATAAATTCTTTGTACTGTACATATATTTTAATATAATACAGAATTAATTCTATTCGATTAAAACCAAACAAATGTGGGAAGTTCTAGAATTATGAAGTTATTTAAGGAAGAAGCTCAGAATTGAGTTTCCGATACGCAAATAATGACAAGAAGACAAAGGTATATGGTCAAACAATTAAGGCAGGCATGTCCCAGTTTTGGGGCATTTCATTGTTTTGTTGAATCAAATATCTGGCACCCTCTAAGCATTGCCACATGTTTGGAACCCTAAAAAGAAAGTAAAAGGGGAGTTTGTGGTTCGAGAATTGAAAGCCACACATGTATGCGAACATTTAAATCTTTTGTGTCCACTGATTCTCATCCACTTGCTTCCTTTCTCCTTATAAAATCAATATGATTCTCACTTCTTATTTTTTAGTGCATTATTGAATTAGTTTTCAGCAATTTAATGAATATGAAGTTAGATCTTATAATTTAAGGTCTATTTTATATCCAAATATTTGTTGCAAAAATTAAATGAATTAATTTTTTCTCATAAGTTAAAATTTAGTTAAGCATGCAACTTCTGTAGAAACTCCGTAAAAGTTTACGTGTATGTAAGTTAAGCTCGCATTTTATTGGATGAAAATTAAACACAAAATTATAAAATGAAATATTTTTTGCGGAAATAACACGTTTGTTTTATAATATTTGATTTTTGTCAATTTTGTGCAATATTTATTTCTGTCATCAAGCCTTTTTTCATTTTTTTAAAAAATATTAATTTATTGTAAAACATGATTTAAAAAACAACAAACTTGATATTGTGCAAACATTTAAGTAATTGCATTTTTATTAACATAAAATTTTCATTATTAATGTGGCAAAATGACACGTTCTTATACAAACATCTTTAGTGTATTTTCTCTCATTTTAAATTAGACAAGCGTAAATCTAGTGTTGCTAATACCCTTGATGATTATAGGGGATAAAATGTTTTCTACAAATAATCATTGCATATTTTTGTGTTTGAAATCCTTCTAAAATAAACTTCAATATGCTGGTTAGTTCGTATCTTGTAAAGGTTTGAAAGTTAGTATATTGGTTTTGAATGATTCCAAACATTAGTTTTTTTATGTGTAAATTGAATTTTGTTATTTGAAGATAATTTAAAGAGAATTTTGTTACAATTTACTATGACAAATATCATTACGTATCATAATAAATCAATAGTTGGTATGTTTGTAATTTATGCACAAGTTATCTCGAGCTTGATTACTTCTTGTAGATAGACAATTAAGTAGAATTGTTCCTACTCTTTCTTAAAAACTCTTAGATTTTAGTTTTTGTTATATTTTTTCGATCTTTTATGTTAAGAGTGTAAATCTTTTCATGAATGACAAGTTGTAATTCTCTTTCTATTTTATCTTCTTTAAATAATCTTTTTTTTTTCTTTTTTTTTTCATAGTTTAACTGATTTAAGTTCTTGAGCTAAATGTGTAAGATTTTTTAGTGAAGAACTTGAATCATTTCCACTATGATCAGAAGTATGTTTAGATATTTTAAGTTGTATTAAAAGATGTTTTACAAGAAGAAAGCATTGTTTAGTATACTAAATAAGTTCTCAAGAAAGAGAGGTAGGTCACGATGAACACACTTAAATATCAAACATTTTCTAGTTTGAACTTTTCCTAAACCTGCACTTCTCCAAATTTTCTTTCAATGAAAAATGTTTTCACACAATAAAAGAAATTGCTAAAAAAAAGAAAACTTGAAAACAAAGTAAGATAAACTTCACAAGAATTAAAGTAGATGAGTCCTAATAGTGAGACTTATTAGTACTTCAAGATACACTCATTGGCTTATATTATTACAAAAAAGACAACTATTAGGAGATAGAAGAACACCAAAGACTTTTTCAAGACATCTAATTATAACGGTTGAATTACAAGAAGTTTAAAGAAAGCACAAATAAAAGAAATTCAAAAGTCTTAAACTCTTGGTGTATTCCTTTATTCTTTCCAAGTGTTTATCACTCTTGCTTTTCCACTTGTAGTTTCACTAATGATAGTGCCGCCTTTTTTTTATGCCTCCTTCTACGATGTTATCTTAAAGAAGGTTAGTTGGACTCAAACAGAAAACACTAATATAAGAAAGAACAACTTTTAGAGGTCAAGAAATTTAAAGCAAAAAAAGTTCAATTAGAAGAGTTAAACTCAAAGAGGAAATTATGAGACAAGACTCAAGGAATATTCAACAATTAAGACAATCAAAGACTTAAAAGGTAAAAAAGAAAGTGGGCACTCAAAAGGAAATGCTTAAGAAAATGAACTAGAATAAATATATAAGTTAACAAAATTTTTGATTACATGATGAACTTATTGTTTATTGTTAGGAGTGTTGCCTTTTTCAACACCAAGGGAAATTTTAAATATTCTCAAAGCACTTATAGCTCTACTTCTAGTATGTATCTCTAATCAAAGGTAAGGGAAGTGAGGTTAAGCTCTTTTTATGTTAATTTTAATAATTTTATATGTGTTTTACTAATCTTTTATTTATTTTAAACCATCTTGAACTATATATTATCTTACTCTCTTTGTTTATCTATTTCTTTTATATTTAGTTATGCATTGGTTACATTTATTTTATTTCTTTTATCTTCAGTTACGCACTGATCTTATTGATTTTATTTAATTTATCTCCAGTTACGCAATGGTCTCGTTTGTTTTATTTCTTTTATCTCTAGTTATGCATTGGTCCAATTTATTTTATTTATTTTACCTCCAGTTATGCACTGGTCCTATTTATTTTATTTACTTTATCTCCAGTTACGCACTGATCCTATTTGTTTTATTTCTTTTAAAACCACACTTATTTTTATTCATTTGATTAATGGTACCGTCTTAGGACGAGCGTTGTGGGGTGCTAATACCTTCCCCACACGTAACCGGCTCCCGAACCCTTACTTTGGTTTGCAGACTATTTCATTTTTATTTGGTTTTTCTATAGCTTTCCATAATAAACTATGGTGGCGACTCCAATCTCAATTTAAATATTTTTTAAAAATAAATTTTTGATCGCCCCGTTGTGATCCGGTTGCGACAGATGGCGACTCTACTGGGGACATTTTAGAGAGTCGGACCAATTTAATTAAATAAGTAAAATTAATTTGTGTGGTTTTGTGAATGATTATGTTTCCCTTTCTTTATATATATTGCATGTTATATATTTTAATTTGCAGCGCAGGAGCGTATTCCAGATATGTAAATATTTGTGTGTGTAAATATTTGTGTGTTTATGCTTGTTGCAATATTGAACCCTAGGGTAGAAGACATGCTATATCTGTTTGGGAATTTTCTGGTTATTTTGCAGGTGGGGGTTGGGTATGCATTGTTCTCCCTTCACACATACACCTTTACATATCATGAGTGGGGCCCTATACCCGGGTCTGTGAAGCTTAGAAATAGAGGAGTTGTGTAGCAAAACTGGGCGGATGTACGTCCTAACCTAGGTGTGGGAAAACTCCAGCTAGAGTCTGTTCCCTTTATTCTCATGTTCATAAAGATTGTCATTACTGACTGATATGGATGTGTGGTAAAGGGGGTCATAGCTCTAGTGGCCTTTATTAGGTAATTAGGATAAGCCACCTTTGTAAGCACATTTACATGCCTATAACTTAAGCATCATTAGGCAAACCCTAATTAGGACACTAAGGGAGACTTTTTGCAGCTCAATTATCCACTGTCATTCATTACCAACAAGCATTAAAAAATTAAAAAATATTAATCTCATTTTTTTCTTGCATACAATATATTTTTTTTTTAAAAAAACAATCCCTTTATTTTTTTAAGAAAATTGGTGAGAGTGGGCTGAGAACAACTCTGGCTAGGAAAGACTTAGTACTTAAGCAGTCCAATTGTGACTCACCTCTCTTTCCTGGGAGTTTACTTGGTATACTTTTACCACTTTTCCTTTGAAAAGAAGAGAGAGATTTTTTTTTATGAGTACCAATCTCATTTTTTAAATATATGAAATATTTTCTGTTTCAAAAACAAAAACAACAAAAATTGATTTTCCAAAAAAAAAACTCTAATTTCATGCTTCACATTTTTTATTTTAATAATAACAAAAAAATATTATACCTAAATAAATAACATTAATCTCATTTTACATTGTATATTTTCTTTTTCTGAAAAAATGATTTTGAGAAATAATAATAAAAACATAATAAAAATACAAAAACATTAAACATTTTCTCTAACATGTATTACATATTTTCTAAAATAAAAAAAAATATTAAATATTTTTTTTCTAACATACATTGCATATCTTATTTTTTTTCTAAAAAACGATTTTAAGAAATATAAATATAAAAATATTAAATATTTTGTCTCATATGCATTGCATAGTTTATATATTTTTTTTCCTAAAAATGATTTTGGAAATAAAAATAAAAAACGTTAAACATTTTTTCTAACATGCATCACATACGTTTTAAGATTTTTAAAAATAAATAAAAATACTAATCTCATCTTTCTCACATACATTGCATTTTTTTCCCTAAAAAAAAGTGATTTTGGGAAATATAAAAAAAAACATTAAATATTTTTGTCCCACATGCACTATATATTTTTTTTTCTCTAAAAAATGATTTTTGGGAAATAAAAATAAAAGAAATGTAACATTTTTTTCCTAACATGCATTACAAACTTTATAGGATTTGAAAAAATTAGATATATAAGAAAATTGATTTTTTAAATGCATTACATTTTTAAAAAAAAAAATTATCAAAGAAATGTGGTCATGCATCCGTTCATATAACAAAAAAAATTGAAATAAAATTTCATTCATCAATGCATCCCCATGATAAAAAAAAAATAACAAAAAAAATTAAAATAGTTTCATTTATACATTCATTTTTTTCAAGATTAAAAATAATATGAGAAGAGATTGTATCCACTCGTTTATCATACATTATCATTTACAAATTCATACATTCTAAAAAAATAATCATAAAGGAAATCGGGATTCATTCATTCATACATTTACATATGACTTCATATATTCATACATGTCTCATAAAATGTATTCTCATCTAAAGTTTCACGTATCATATATTCATTCTCATCTAAAGTTTCATCCAGTATTCATGTACTCCCATGTAAATAGCATACATGCATTCTTAAAAAAAATAGTTTCAAATAGACCTAGTGCATTCATCCATGCATCTTCATAGCCTCATGCATTCATGCATTTTTAAAGTCTTATTCAACAAGCAAAGAAAAAAATAATATAAAATTAATTTTTATATTATTATTCATTCTATAAAAATACATTTCATGTATGCATCATGCATTCAATAAACAAAAATAAAAAATATTTATTTTCATCATACATTTATTTGTCTTTTAAGAATTCTCAAATAAATTTCATGCAT
>Ga0209489_108064_pt1 | contig 14877 bp, 11 predicted proteins | sample SiratrowhiteBW_FD_187527 | JGI IMG/M metagenome (GOLD analysis project Ga0209489, IMG submission 187527) | Root nodule microbial communities of legume samples collected from California, USA - Siratro white BW (SPAdes) (version 2) | ecosystem: Host-associated > Plants > Roots > Nodule | place... | reverse complement strand
TGTCTCGGGGGGGAGGGGTATGATTTATTACAAAAGAAAATTATGGATGATAAATTAAAAAGATCGAAAGAAGCCTCAGGTTCAGAAGAAGTCATTTCTCCTCCATCCCCTCCTAGTCGACATGAGAAGTGGAAGTTGGCTAGGACTAAGCCTGGAGGGCAGATGACATCAGCTGAGGCTTATGAGGTTGCTCAGCGCATTGTAAGTTAATAACAATTCAAGAGTCATGATATATAATATCTATTATACAATGTTGAACTATTGTATTGTTTTTTTTTTTTTTCAGGATACTCTGGTGGAGCAGAGCTCTCAGGGTAGTTTTGTGCCTCAAGGAAGAAAAGATATATTGACTACTGCTATAGGCACTGAGGAACACCCTGGTCGTGTACGGACTACTGGGTATGGTGTGGGGGTGAGACAATATTTTGGTTCTGCTCCACGGTCTACTTCATCTCAGACTACAAATATAGCCGCGGAGATATCTCAACTTAAAGATGAATTGAGGTCTCAACTTAAAGATGAATTGACCTCTCAAATAAAAGATGAGTTGAGACGTCAAATTAGAAGAGAATTGGAGGAGTTATCACAGCAGCAGCAGCAAACTCCCTTGCAGGAAGGTATAGTAGTACCTACACGTGGGAAAGCTAACACAAAGGGGAGTTGTGCTGTAGAGGACGAGGAGGAGGACGACACTAACACTGATACCTCATATCGGTGTAAATTATTTGTTGGTGATCCTCCTCGATTAGTGGCGATTGGGAGAGTGTTTTCCATGTCTTCGACGCTCCATACAATGCCACTTGGAGATGATCTTGCAAGAGTGGTCGTCGAAGAAGTTAGAGAGGCAGATGCCGAAGTGCCTGTACCCACATTAGAGGTTAGACTTGTGGGAGAGGCACTTGGTACATTTATTGCGTGGCCTACACATCTCCTACAGGCCATTTCTAAAAGGACTCAGGTATTGTGATTTTTGTTAATCTTATCTAAATTCACAGTTAATGTTAACTAATACATTTTGTTTATGTGTCAGGAGCAAGGGAGTAAAGGCAAATCACCTAGGTCTCCACCAGCTGAGGCAGAAGTGAATCCAATTGAAGAGTTGGCTCGTATATTGCACGAATTATTTGATTCACCAACTCAAATTCCTTGGCAGCCATCTATCTTTGGGATTGATGGTGTCCCACTATATATAACGATGCAAGACATCGTGGAACTAATTAGCGGGTCACAGATGTTAAACATTAACATCATTCAGTTGTGGATGATGTAAGTACACTTTTCTATATATTTTCTAATTATTTATTTCATGAACTTATCATATTACTAACAAAGATTTTTACAATGCAGGTACATAAATGATTTAGTTTATCAAACAGGGAATCCTGATATCTATGGATTTCTTGAACCACAAAGTTTACAAAGGTCTGGAAATAAAAGTATTGACACTCAGACCTATATACAAAATTGGATTAAAGAATCGAGGAAGAGTGTTTACTTTGCCCCAATTATCCATAAGTAAGTTTCAAATCTTTATATTTATATCTTAAGTAATGTTGAGAATATTACTTTACTATTACATGTTTTATTTTAGCTCTCATTGGCAGTTGATGATTGTGTGTCCTGCGGATAACACAATTGTTTGGTTATGTTCGTTGCATAAGAAGCCATCGGACGAAATGAAACAAATTGTACAAAGGTATCATTTAATTAACTTTAAGTAATATATATCACTCTTTTATGTATAAATAGACAATTTACTAAATAACTTGGATTTTAGTGCAATGAATGTTTGTAGGATTTTTGGCAGAAGATAACCAAACAATTATCTACAACCCAAAACCTCCGGTGGATACATGCTAAGGTAATTAACTCTAAGTTTAATTATCTGTATTAAAATTAGCTATATAATTCAAATTTATGATCATTGAACTTGAATTACAGTGCGATAAGCAAAGAGGAAGTTAGGAATGTGGATATTACGTTATGCATTGGATGAGAACTATAACAAGAGCTGCGATCATGAATTCTTGGGAGCATGTAAATTATTCTTTTATAAGTTTATAATATATGTCAAATGTTTGTTAATTTTGAAATTCTAAGACTAAACTTTGCATATTTATTCAGGTTTTTATAAATACAGAGCCATTGGCAAGGTCTGACATAGAAGAAGTTCAACAAAAATGGGCAAAGTTCTTTCTTAAAGTTAGAAGTACATCTTAGTATTATAAGTTTTCTTAATGTATTACACGACCATTTTTAGTGTACATCACTATGTATATTATTTGTTGGACTGTTTCTGAATTAAATTATGTGAACTGAAAATGAATTAAATCTGGTTTATAGAACTGTTTGCAGGGTGGGTAGTAGCTAATTTAATATGTTTATTTAAAAAAAAAACACACACAACGTTGGTTAAGGTCAAAAACGACATTGTGAAGGACTCACCACGTCGTTTTTGACCATAACTGACGTGGTAATTAGTATAGTAATTATTTTCAGAAGTTGCACCACGTCGGTTTTGTCCCCAAAAACGACGTGGTGAAGAGAACACCCACGTCGGTTTTGGGCACGACGTGGGTGTTCTCTTCACCATGTCGTTTTTGGGACAAAACCGACGTGGTGCAACTTCTGAAAATAATTACTATATTAATCATCACGTCGGTTTAGTTGTCTTAACTAACGTAGTGAGTCCAATCACCACGTCGGCTGTTAAACCGACGTCTGATTCAACGTTTCCTGGGTTAACGTCGGCTCGAAAACCGATGAAAAAAGCCTCTCAAAACCGACGACGAAGGCCATTTTTCTACTAGTGCCTAGTGTACATACTTGTGAGCATTTGAAAAAAAAATGCAATTAATAGAATAGAGTTAATAGGCAAGTCATTTCTCTTCTTAAAAAAGATTAGCTAAATAAAAAAATAAAAAAAATGTAAAATTAGTTTCTTAGTAAATTACAATTATTAGTTTCTTAAAGAAGTTTCGTGACTACAAATTTCTTTTACCTAATAGAAGAGAAGCCGTTTATAATGTACTCTTAATAAAATTATGAATATGTTGATTTTTTTAAGAAAGAATATCTTGATATTGTACAAGCATAATAGTTTTCTAAATAATTATATAATATACAAAATTAAAATATCATTTTCAAATTATGTGAATTTCTCAAATATATTAAAAAGAGTATGTATATATATTTTTCATAAGAAATTTGTTAAATCATTAGATGAATTTATTAATTTATTTTATTAGATAATTTTATATTTAATATTTATTACATATGTTTTGATGATAATAAAATAAATTTATGTTTTAATTGTTTGTTTAAATAATATTTTTTAAAATTACAGAAAAAAAATAATTAGTATAAGATTAGAATTAGACTTTTAAAATTTGTAGATTTTTTATAGTTTAATTTTTATATTTTAATAATTTAAAATAAATTTAGTTTGCTGAATTTAAAATAAAAACATGCATCATAAATCTGCAGCAAGCATTTCATTCAGATTATGCTTCCATGTTTGTCGGCTGAATATCATTGGATTGAACGGTTCTTTTATCTTTACATGATTTTGGAAAAGTTTATCTTTATTACTTTATTATTTCATTCAAAAGGTGATGTTGAAAACAACTATAAACCTGCGTCAGATTTGAATATTTTCACACCAGATTTGCTTTCCGGTTTTAGTAATCAAAACGTGAATTCATGTTCAGTTTATGAAGGCACTTAATTGATTTAAATTGAAAATTTTAAAAAACTGGAATTGAAGGTATAGTACTTTTTCGAAACAGTAATCCATTCTTATCTTCTTGTAGCTTTTTGTTTTTTTATCCTTGTTGCGTATGAACTTTATTGAAGATATATTCTATGCTTTTAACATCCAATGGACAGCAATGAATTCAAAAATAAAATTGAAGCATGTGTAAATTGCACTGGACATTTTCCGTTTTGATTTAGATTTTTAAGTATGCGTCAGCTGCACCATATGTAATATAATTTTATATTTTAAACTTTTGTAAAGATAGTGGACACTAAAACGAAAATAAAAAAGCGTTTAAGATATAATTGTTTTAATTAATTTAAAATAATAATGGGCATGTTTATTTTTCTTTTCAGATTTAAAAAATTAAAAATTAGAATTCAAGTATCACAATATTGGAAATCATGGTACATATTAATTTCAATATCAATATACAAAATAATACATATAGATATATCGAAGCAAGTGAAATATTTAAAGATTAATTAAAAGTTTTAAGTAATGAGTATTTAAGATAGAAAATATTTTAGATTGAGTGTTTAAATTATTTTTCATCTTGGAAAGATATACGAAGTGAATTTTATTGTTCTATATGTGGAAGTGTTTATTTATGAGAAATGAAAGATCGAGAGTTTTATTTAGAGAGGAGAGAATACTTGTGTTTTATAGAGAGGGAAGAATGAAATAAATAATCAATTTAAGATTTTCAATTTAGTTTGATAATGATATATGAGTATTTCATATTTATATAAGAATAAGAAGGATTAGAACCTATAACAGTAGAACAAAGAGAACAAAGAATATGTACAAATGGTTCAAACTGCTGTAAAGGTCAGAAGAACATATACAAAGAACTGTAATTTTATTCCTTAATATGGTAGAATAAAAATTTGATTATGGACAGTCGTAGGGACTCTTCATATTATTATAAGGAAATAATAGACTGAAGTCACTTATTATCAGCTAACTCACTCAAATGTATATTCACACGATATAAACAATATTATTTTATGTAACCCACTAAATAATAACAACAATGGTTACATAATATTTTGGCAAATAAGTTAATCTCGAAAAGAAACAACACCTTCAGCCAACATGAATATGCACCCAGATGTAGATTTGAAATAATCTAGGCAACCACCATAATCAGAATCAGTATACCCTATCACTTCAAGGCAATCTAATATTCTGTAAGTCAACATATAATCTTTGGTACCTTGTAGATACCTCATAACTCACTTTGCATCTTGCCAGTGAGCCAAACCACGATTGCTCAAGTATCTTTCAAGAACATTAACGACAAAAGTAATATTAGGACGTGTGTAAACTTGAACATACATAAGGCTGCCAACAACGGAAGCATAAGCAATTTTCTCCATTTGTTAATGTTTTAATTGTGCAATTAGAACATTAACAACAAAAGTAATATTAAGACGTGTGTAAACTTGAACATACATAAAGCAAAAAATACATAGGAAAAAGAAGCAAATTGAAAAAGAAAGTCTTCAACTGGTACGCTTTCTATGCTTTTGTAGGATTTGTATTATGTTTTGTATCCATAGTTGTGATTACTTTGGGATTTTGTGTTTGTTTGATTTGTAATAATAGTAATATTGAGTGTTAGTCACTTAGCTCTATGTATTATTAAAATTGAACATGAATTATACTCGAGGATGATGGATTGTTGCTTTGAGCACATTTTTCATTTTAAGTTGTATTTTATAATGGTGAATTGTTGCCTCGGGCACATCCTTGAACCACTGAGCACACATCATAAGCCAAAAAAATACCAATTAGAACCCATCAGAACCACAGAGAACAACAAAGAACCAAACAGAACCCTAGAGAACAACAAAGAATCACAAAGAACCAAACGGAATCTATCAGAACCCAAACAAAACCCCATCAAAACCCATCAGAACTACATGAACCCTGATTTTCCATTATGGAAATACAAAGGAGCAAGGTTGATCATTGTTGGACCCAAAAAATAAAATAAAAATATTCTATTTATTATGTTTATTTGCTGCTTTTATTGGTCTTGAATTGCATCATTATTGTTTTTATTTGTCTTTAATTGTATCTTTATTATTTCTTTGTTTATTTTTTCCTATTTACATTTTATATTTTTTTTATTTGTCTTTGATTGTATCTTTATTGTTATTATTTTTTTTTGGGTAAAATAACATTTTGTAAAACAACAATCATTTCACTTATTTGATTAAAGGTATCATCTTAGGACGAGTGTTGTCGGGTGCTAATACCTTCCCTACACGTAACCGACTCTCGAATCCTAAATTTGGTTCGTAGACTATTTTTCTTTTTTTTTTGGTTTCTTCGTAGTTTACCATAATAAATTATGAATCTTTTTAATGGATATTATGATTACTTGTTTTATTGAGTATGAATTTTAATGAATTTGAATTAAATTGAATGAATGTTTATGTATGGTATGATGTAGTATAAATGTTTGTGAATGATATTATAATAGTGATCGAGACATAGTATCTTGAAGAAAGGAAATACCAGAGTTGAGATTGTTAGGATGTTCATTGTTTGAGAGAATTTGTGGAGAAGGAGGTATCCTGACCGTACTGGTACCTTATAATCACATATGAAGGGTACCAGGTAGTGAGAGTTGAAGGAGATTTATATAATTGAAACTGCAGTTTAAAAGTGTTGGTCAGGAGAGATATATGGATTTACCCTTGGTAGCTAATATTAGATATCAATTATCTTGATTTAATTGGTCACTTAATTCAATTATTACTTTTATTTTATAGTTATTTAGGAACAAAAACCTAATTTTGTGATTATTTTGGTCATAATTAACAATAATTTTATCTGGTAGCTAAAAATTGGTGTCTAAATAGATTTTATCTTGTAGTGTTTTTTTTTTTCTTTCTATTTATTAATTGAAAGTATGGCAATATTGAGATATTCCTAAAATGGTGCAATTTTCACTTAAGCCAAAAATGTTTCAAAAAAAATTAGCTCAATTTAAAATTTTTAGCTCAAGCAAAAACAACTTTTTCACTCAAGTGAAATTTTAGCATAAGCGAAAATAGCTTGGTAGAAAAAGAATCAATTGAAGTCAATTTTCGCTTAAATGACCATATTGTTGATAAAGCAAAAATAGCCATAATTGTTGGATGTTTTTGGACTTCTTTCAAGGTGAAATTGAAATATTGTTGGATGGTTATATGTTTGTACTTTGAGATAAGGGATGTGAGACCGAGTAGAGCTAGAGGTTGTGTCCATAATCTACTACTTGTGTGTGAGGTCAAGTTGAGCAAGGAGTTGGTAACCATGATCTACTAAGATTTGTTGATGAGATGTATAGTCCTTGAGGAGGTACAACTTGGATTTGGTGTGGTGAGCTATTCTATGACAGAATCAATGAGATCTAAAGTTCCATTGGTGGTCCCCATCACGTAGACTAAAAAAATGTAGAGGAGTCCATAGGGGATACTAGAGCCATAATGATGAGTGTATATTTAACCCTGCTTAAATAATTATAACTTTCTTAGACTGTAATTGAGAATAGAGTTATTGTTTTAAATAAAATTTATCCAATAAAATTAATTGGACCTTAATTGATATTATTAGTTAAACTGGATTTTAAAGATATTCTCTCACTTTTCTTGTTTATAATAATTTGTAGAGATTTTATGAGTTCCAAATTCAACCAAATATTCTGCACAAATATTCTTCTGATTTTCTACAAATCCTCTACAATTCTTACTTGATCTAGAACAAATCTTCTTCAAATATTTTACAATACCTTTTATTGTAGATCTAGAAATAAGATATCTACAAATTAATATATGATAAAGATGGAAATAGTTGATAATTACAATAATAATATCTGATAATTAAACCCGAGTGGATTTCATAAAAAAAATATATAAATAGAGATTGAAGAAGACATAAAAAACATACTCTGGAGTATCACAATGCCGCATGACATAAATCCTATTTTATTTCCTTTTGTAATTATTTTGTTTTCATCTTTATAAAGAAATACTAAACTCCTTTAGATTCTTTATCTTGTTATTTCACAATAATTTTTGAAGTTTCAGACAAATAAAATTTTGTTCTTTAAATTTTCTATAATAATCATTGTGATCTATTGTTGGTCTTTTTAAAATTTACTTTTGAAAAAATAATTGTTGTTGAAGATTGAAAATTCAATTGTTTTTTCTTAAGTGTATTTTTGGCTTGATTTACTTAATCTTAATCCATCATTAATATTCTTGGTGTAATAATGTAACTATTATGCATTATAATATTAACTATTCGTTACAATATTTGTGGTTTAAATATAGAACTTATGCTCACCAAATAAGTGTGGTAACTTTGAAATAACTTCTTATTTGTTTAAGTGTCATTTTTTTTCTTATATTATTAATTAATTTATTTATTTATTGATTCTTTTAATTAACATTCTATTAGACATAATACCTTAGAAATATAACAACAAATTATAACACGGGAAACCTAAGACTTACAAATATAGCTATAAATTACAATTAATCTCTGTATTAAACAATTTAAGAATAATGAATGTAGTGAAACAAAATATACTTTATTTTTCCTTTTACTTTTTCTTGCTTATAAAAGTTTATACTAATATACTTAACAATATAATAGGAAAGATCATCAAGTAACAGTCAAACCAATTAAGATTACAAAATATCAAGAATACTAGGAGGGTAGGTACATTAACTATTAATGTATTAAGGTTTATCTATATCATGTGATTAGTACATAGGATCAAATACTGTCATTTGCTGGTATTGAAATGAAAAAAAAAATAATAATATTCTTATTAAACCCAACTGAATAGACAAATTAAGAACAAGTTTGTTAGTCACAGGCTGTTCCTAGTTGCTCTTATTTTAAGCAGTAAAGAAAAAACTTTAAATGGTGGTAGACTTGCCAACTATATATATTATACAATTCAACATTTTCAATGCATGACCTAGTTTTGGTCATTTTTTCTTATCCTCTTACATCACTACAGTTGATTCTTCTGATATTAGCTTTCATAACACCAATTCACTTTGAAAGAGAAAACAAAAGCTAATTAAAAAAAGTTCCTAATATTTTAGATACTGTTAATTAATATATAGGGTATAAATGTTGAGAAATCTTCACACATACATAATATTTGAAAATAACAAGTCATAAAAAGTATGTTATCCCTATATATTCTATTCTAACAGACCCTTCAGAAGGTATATATGGATATTTATGAGATCAACTGAAAGTCAAGGAAATCAAATTAATTATATTTATTCTATTTAAAGTTTTGGATTTTTTCAAATCTTAACATTTGAAAAGTCTTAAGAATTTTTAGAAAAGAATAAAAGTAAAATAACTTTTTATAACTTAAATTAATTTGTAGACATTTTTTATATTGTTCTTAGGGGGTGTGATGCATTGTCATGTGATGCATGGTCAGCAACAGAGATGCACTGTAACAAGAATCTAGGAAAATACATTTTTTAATAACTTCTTTTGACTATACTTTTATTATTAATTTAATTCATATAAATATTATTAAAATATAAGTTGCAGTTTTGTTCTTTTAAGATACTCGTAACAATCACATAATTTATTTTGAAGGTATTGTAGTTATTATAAAAATAAAATTTTATATTTAAATAAAATAATAGTTGAAAAATTTTATATTAATGAAAAAGAAAGTAAAATAATATTTTTGAAGTGATTATAAAAATTTGTTGAGTATGAAAACTTAAACCAACTAGTTAGACTGTATTCCTTGAAAGCCTTACTGCAAGTTGCAACAAATAGGAAGAGTGAATATTTTGCAGTGGCCAAAAATCTAGCGTCAAGAATTGACATATTATGTATTTATACTTCTATCATTTATCTAAAAATTATAGATAACGATGTGGGATTTTGACCATATTGTGATGATATTGGGATACTCGTTATAATGAAGCAGGTAATGAAGTACTTAATAATCCTTGGAGTAACTTTTTGATATAACTATTGAGGATGTGACCTGGCTTTGAAGATTCGTGCCCTGTGGTGTGGGTGGTTGACTTGGGGTGTATGAATGAATATATGAGAGCATCAGCTAGCGTAGCATCTTGTGTTGTGAAGTGAGTTTTGGAGTTGGTTTCAATGTATGTGGTGGAGAGCAAGGGGGGTGCCATAGTGTGCATGCTGGTGTCCCTGTTGTTCTTGGGGACATGGCCTGCTGTGATGACTATGCTGGAGAGGCGAGGTCGTCTTCCTCAGCACACCTACCTTGACTACACACTCACCAACCTCTTGGCTGCTGTTATCATTGCTTTCACCTTTGGAGAGATTGGCAACACTGCCCCCAACTTCTTGTCTCAGCTCCATCAGGTTCAAACATTTTGTATATGAACTTACTTGGCCTCATGTCATGTTTCAATTGGTTTTGTTTTGAAAGAGCTGTTCAAATCTGCTCACAGTATAAGGATTTTACATTCTTATTATCTATGATGTATGGTTTAGTTTTATGATAAGAATATATGATACATGAGAGTTATTGTAAAATACTTCATACAAGAGATTTTGTTTCTTTGTAGATTTAAAAGTTGTATGTATTATAGTTTTATTTATTGTTTGTATGTAAATCAGTTCTTTATAGTATAGACACTTTTATATTACTATCCTGTCACAAATTGTTATGAATAATTATATTAGAACTATTATAATGGTTCAATCAAAGAAAAATGGAAGACACTTCCCAGTTATCAAATATTCAATCAAATGAAACTATGTGACCAACCTAATTCCAAAGTTATCTTTGGTTAGGAACTATTCAGTTGAATAGTAGCATTCTCAGCCTTGAACTTTATGATTTATTATGACTATTTAGTCAAGACTGGTTTATAGACGTGGTATGATATTTGATGCAGGAAAACTGGCCTTCAGTTCTGTTTGCCATGGGGGGTGGAGTGGTACTCAGTATTGGAAATCTGTCAACGCAATATGCTTGGGCTTTTGTTGGCTTATCAGTTGTAGAAGTGATCACATCAAGCATAACTGTTGTTATAGGTATACCACTGAAGATGACCCTCTTAGATTCTGGTGCTATGTTGCTTAATCTTATAAGAACATTGGAAGAAACACACCAAAAAAGTTAACCACTACATAGAGAAGTTTGGATATCTGTTTGGTTTATAGCTTGCTAAGGACTAATACTTAGTGTCATTGCACTATTTCTGTTGTGGTTGTAACAGGCACGACCTTGAACTACTTTTTGGATGACAAGATCAACAAAGCTGAGATTCTTTTCCCAGGAGTTGGTTGCTTTTTGATTGCTGTATGTCTAGGTTCTGCTGTTCATTCATCTAACACAGCTGATAATAAGGCCAAGCTCAATGATTTTTCAACTGATTACAAAAATGCAGCTAAGTATGTGTTTGTTTAAAGACAATCTTATTTGGGATATGACAGTTGACCATTGTTGGTACTTCCCCCTCCTAATTGTATGAGAGAAAATGTTTCTTGCTTATGTTTGTTAATGAAGTTAACCTCTGCTGGTGTATTTTGTCATGGATATTAGATTAGAAGGTGTAACTCCTTCACAATTACCTCAATCCATATTAAGACATGGAACAAAGTTAGGAGCAGAAGCATTTAACTTGGTTTTGAATGGTTATCATAGTTTCTTGATTTTGTTTTGGATTATGATTTTACTGAGCTTTCTTTTTGAATCTTTAGCTTATATTTCACCACCAAATTTGTTCTTGCCAGGAGTACTACTTTGACCACTTCGATAGAAACAAGTGAAGGTAACTAGCCATCTTTAGCTAGCTTAGCCAAATGAAAATGCTGTATTTGATAAATGCTGCAATTTTCGTCTTCTTTGTTACATATATATATAGTTGATTCGAAGGATCTAGAGGATGGAAGTGCTGCTGTACACAAAGCCAAAGCAGGAACTGCAGCCTTTCTTATAGAACTTGAAGAAAAAAGATCTATTAAGGCAAGTGATAATATGCTTCAGGGAATTTATAGAGTACAGTTTTCACAGATTTGTCTCCACTAAAGTGAGTTTATAGGATAAAATAAGCAAATATGATCATGAATGAGAAAATGAAAGGTAGATATTAAGTATACATGTATAGCAAATCATAAATGTGTCAAAGAATATCAACTGTTGATTTTATGATTAGCAACTGAGATTACTACTTTATACTTACTCACATTAGAAGAGTCAAATCCAATTTTCGCATACCCTTTTGCATTTATGTTGCATATCACACAATGAAGAATGGAGAAATGCTAAGATTCTTCAAAAGGCCATATTTTTGTGGGGAAATTAAATTAGTTTTTTGGAAAATGTGGCAATAATGAAGTAACCTTTTGGCAGGTATTAGGGAAGAGCACTTTGATTGGATTGGCTATAACATTCTTTGCTGGAGTGTGCTTCTCTATGTTCTCTCCAGCATTCAATTTGGCAACAAATGACCAATGGCACACTCTGAAGAAAGGGGTGCACCGTTTGAGTGTTTACACTGCCTTCTTTTACTTTTCAGTGTCTTGCTTTGTTATTGCCATCATTCTTAACATCACCTTCCTTTACCAACCTGTCTTGAATTTACCAAAGTCATCACTGAAGGCTTATTTGAGAGACTGGGATGGAAGAGGTTGGGCTTTCTTGGCTGGTCTCCTTTGTGGCTTTGGGAATGGCCTCCAATTTATGGGAGGTCAGGCTGCAGGATATGCAGCAGCAGATGCTGTTCAGGTGACTTTTACTTTTTATTCATCTTCATTAACTACTTTGCAAAACAAAATTTTGGATAATCTAAACTTGTTAGGAATTCAAATATTAGTATAAGGTAGAAATAAAAAGATTAAACAATAATTTACAAATACATAGTGTTAAAGTTTTAAGTTGGATACGATATTAATCTTATATATAAGATATAATTGTGATTCATGTCTTCTTGGTATTTGAAATTTTCAAACTTTAAATGAATTGTAAAAGTTGAGTTTGCATAAGCAACTCTCTTTTCAAATTGAGTTCCGAAATAAAATCGAGGCAAAACTCATTATAGTTTGATCCAGTTTTTCGATTTTACACACCAGCATCAGCACATTTTAACTGAAACCAAACACGCCCTTATAAAACAATGTTCAAGGAGTGTCTCCATTTCTATTAGTGTCTATGGTAATATAAAAAATTGTCTGCCCATATTTATGTATAACTGTTTGATACATTGTTGGTCTACTTTTTTTTTCTTTATTTCAACTGTTCTCTTTTATTTTCTCTCTGCCCTTTTTGTTTTATATTTACCATGCGAAGCACAAGAAGCTGATGAAGTTTAATTATTTTTTTTCTAAATTAGTAATTTTTTTGATAAAAAAAGTGAGTAATTTAGATAAAATTATATGAATTGGAATGACCATAGAAGGTATAGGATATATAACTATCATATTTCAATTTTACACTTAAATTATGGCTAAAAATTTATATTCTAATATTATATTAGAATATATTCTAGTAAAATTTGTTAAAATGTTTAATTATCGGAGAGAGTGTGAAGGAGATTCTAGACTATCTAATATAATAATTAAAATAAAATATATTTTGATGGTTTTCTATTGCTATATTGATTATCTTTATAATGGGTCAACCATGTCTAATCAACACCCTATTCTTCTATTAAATAAAGTATATAACAATATAAATAACAATGTGCAAACTTTATTTTAAAAATTAGTTTTAAGAGATTGAGTTATAAGAAAATTCATACTCAAATTACATTTAATATTAATTTTAGTGTTAATTGAGAGAATTTCTCCCTTTTGCATGTACACTAGCATAAATTTCTTTCAACATTTAACAAGAGTGCTTGTTCTTCAAACTACCAATTGGTACTAACTAAATATATATGGTGTTTTGGTAGGCACTTCCACTAGTGAGTACTTTCTGGGGCATTGTTTTGTTTGGAGAGTATCGGAAATCATCGAAAAGAACATATGTACTACTTGGGAGCATGTTGCTTATGTTCATTGTGGCTGTTGCTGTTCTAATGGCATCATCAGGGCATCGAAAATAATCAACAGTTGAAGGATGAATTTTCATATGATACCAAAGATTGAAAACTGTTGAAATGATTAATTCAGTGATCAAAGGGTAAACGTGTAGTAGTAACTTTGTTATGGTTCCAAAACATTCAATGTTTTGAAGTATTCCCAAAGTTGAATGATGTTAAGCAGAGACAACATAGCAAACTATATGCAATGGTATTGACTAAGAAAGTAAACTATAGGAACATAGTCTAAATTTTCTTACTAATTATTGCTTTATTATTATTATTATTATTATTATTATTATTATTATTATTATTATTATTATTATTATTATTAATTACGTGCATGCATGTCAAAACTATACATTTCACTATATTTCTTACTAGACCTACTAGTTTCTTAATCCTTGTTTAAAGGGTTTTTTTGTTGTCATTTCACAGTGGTAGAAGATATCTTAGGGACTAATATTTATATAAATAATAGCAAGTTTTTAGTTCCAATTTTCACCTTTTTAGTTTGAGAATTAATGAAAGAGTAATGATATGTTCCAATATTCACCATTTTAGTTTCTTTCTTTCGTTACTTTCCTTTATAAACTTCAAGATAAAAAATAAAAAAATAAAATAAAAAAACCTTCAATAGAGAAGAAGTGACTCTCATGACTCAACATTAATAATATTATAAAAATCCATGTCAAATTTTTAAAATGGTATTCACTTTATAAGCCTCTGCGAAACATTCCGGTAACAAAAATAAAATTTGCAAAAAATGTAACAGCCCAAAAAATTCTATAACTTTTGTCTATTACCAAGTATTAACATTCATTTAAGGTTCAAGGTACTACAAAAAGTGTTCAGATACATCAGAGTTATGTATAACTATTCTCATGACAAAAGGAAAATCATCTCAAGGTCATAGAGTCTTTAACTACAACAAAAACATATATACAAGACAAAAGGAGATCGATTTAAGAGTATATCATCTTTAAGGTGCTCCTAAACCTGCATCTGCACCTGCTCATGTACATAGTACAATCATCGCAGTTCACAAAACAACAAGAAAAGCAA
>Ga0209489_108059_pt1 | contig 14892 bp, 11 predicted proteins | sample SiratrowhiteBW_FD_187527 | JGI IMG/M metagenome (GOLD analysis project Ga0209489, IMG submission 187527) | Root nodule microbial communities of legume samples collected from California, USA - Siratro white BW (SPAdes) (version 2) | ecosystem: Host-associated > Plants > Roots > Nodule | place... | reverse complement strand
AAGAAAAAAAAAAAAGGGGAAGAAGGTTAGAAAGATGAAGATTAAGGTTTAATACTTAAGGTAGAAGGGTAGTTTTGAAAGAGGTGAGTTGGAGAAGGGTAGTATAGTAATTAGAAGGTTTCTCACTCTCCTATAAAACCACCTAACCAAACCAATACAAATAAAAAAAATAAAAAAAAACACACAAACACAGCAAAAAAAAATGGCTTCTGAGCTTCCTTGCGACATTGACGGCGGCTGCATGCAGTGCAAGGGCGAGCCGGGAGAGGAAGAGAAGGTGGTATGCATGACATGCAACAGTCCTTGGCACCTCCCATGTCTCTCCTTCCCTCCATCCACTCCTCAAGCTGTCACTCACTGGTCCTGTCCGGACTGCTCCAATGTCGATCCTCAGCCTTCAACCCAACCCGCTCCCCTGAGCAATGACCTCGTCAACGCAGTTCTGAAAGTTCAAAATGACGCTACTCTCACAGAAACTCAGAAAGCCAAGAAACGCCAACAACTCATGACTGGAAAAGCTCCCCCAGAAGACGAAGAAGAAGAAGAAGAGAACCAATCTATGCTCAGACTATCTATCAAATGCCCCATCTGCAAAAACCCACCGGAGAAGCCCGTTACGGTTTGTGTGCCGCTTCTTCTTCCTTCTCGCCTTTCTTTAATTTATTTGTTTATTACATCCTTTGCTGTTTTTTTCTTTTCTTTTCTTTTACTTGTAAGGCAAATCTTGTCACTTACTTCACCTCACCACGGTTTACAGTTAATATTTGAACTACCACTCTCTATTAATTAATTTAATTAATTAATTGATTAATAATGATAATAAGTTTATGTACACCCCACCAATCATATCTTTTGTGGAATAAATAAATCATAAAAGAAACTCATTTGTGCTGAACTCTGCTGGGTTATATTATTATATTAATATCAAATTTGTATATTTTAATATAACTGACTAGTTTATTTTGACCAACACAACCCAGACTCCTTGTGGTCACAGTTCCTGTCTGAAGTGTTTTCAAAAATGGATTAGGCAAGGGCAGAAGATGTGTCACCTTTGCCGGAAAAAAATTCCGGCATATATGGCAAGCAAGCCCCGTATCAATCTTGCATTGGTGTTCGCAATTCGCATGGCTAGGATCAATTCTGATCCTAACGGTCGTGCTCGAGACAGACCTTTCAACTATTCCCAATACAATCAAAACAGACCCGATGAGCCGTTTACTACGGAACGTGCCCAGAGGAATGGGCGTGCCAATGCATCAAGTGGAAAAATATTTGTGACAGTTCCTACAGATCATTTTGGTCCTATCACGGCAGAGCATGACCCTGTGAGGAATCAGGGTCTGCTGGTGGGGGAAAGTTGGGGAGATAGACTGGAATGCAGACAATGGGGTGCTCACTTCATCCCTATTGGTGGCATTGCTGGTCAATCCGATCGAGGTGCACAATCTGTTGTCCTTTCTGGTGGTTACGTCGACGACGAAGACCATGGAGAGTGGTTTCTCTACACTGGAAGGTACAACTATCAATAATTTCTCTATAATTGTTCATGTTTTATTCACTCTTGGCATTGCATTGCAGCGGCGGTAGAGATTTAAGCGGAAATAAACGGACGAATAAAAGTCACTCTTTTGACCAGCAGTTTGATAAGTACAACCTTGCACTTCGAGTTAGCTGTGAAAAGGGTTATCCGGTTCGAGTTGTGAGGTCACCATCTCCTCTACTTGATTCTATTCTTTTACACTCTTATTTTATACATAGGATCATAGGATACGGTACATACTTTCACTACTTTCACACGTAAATCTTTTGCTCCTTCTTTGGGATTATGTGCCCTTCAAACTCCTTGCTGAATTTTGGTTCTGGTTCAATTTGACAATTTATTCATCTGTGACTTCTTACTTATTGAACATGTAATATTGGATCGCACAAGATTTATTTCTACATTTGCAAAGTGAGATCTTAATTCTAAGAATTCTAAGTCCATGACTATTTATGAACTAACTGGTCCACCTGACCCATAATTGGGTTTTATCCATGACAATTTGGGTTGGATTTGTGTTATATTATTACTGTTACTATCATCGCATGAGTGACTTGCTCAATTCAAGGCGAGAGCTTTCATTAAATCGATATATTTGGAACTTTTATAACCCGCACTGTCGCGTCTTTACACAATACCTATATAAGCAGGTCTCACAAAGAAAAACGTTCTGCATATGCCCCGGAGGCTGGAGTGCGCTACGATGGAATTTATAGAATTGAAAAGTGTTGGCAGAAAAAAGGATTGCAGGTGGATATGCGCAATTTTATGATATATTTTGTTTGTCTATTGATTGAATACATGCAGCGTATCTGATGTCATTTGTCTAACCAGGGTTTCAAAGTTTGCCGGTATCTGTTCGTTAGGTGTGACAATGAACCCGCCCCCTGGACAAGGTATGCACTATTCTATTCTGTAGCACATTTGACGCTAAAACGCCCCTCTTGCCATTCTATTGATAAGTTTCTCAACTGGAAACGCAGTGATGATCGTGGAGATAGGCCCAGAGCCTTGCCGGTCATCCGTGAACTGAAAAAGGCCACCTTCACATTTGAAAGAACTGAATCTCCGTCTTGGGATTTTGATGTCAGTGATTATTGAGGAGTTCATTTTACTTTTTCAAATTGTTGTTTTTTCATTTTTTTCAACAATCTGTACAAAACATATTTTCTAAAATATAAATTAGAATTTTTAAATATATTTAATTTAACGAGTTGATGACTTGTTTAGGAAGAAGATTCTCGTTGGAAGTGGAAGAAACCACCACCTCCCAGCAGAAAAAAGGTGAAAAGTGAGGAACCCGTAGAGGGAATAAGGGCGAGTTTAAATAGTGAAATGAGGAAGTTCCAACTCAAGAAACTCAAGGAAAAATTACACATGGGTACTTTAATAAAATGTTTCACAATGATTATCATTGGACCTTCCAATTAATTAAATGGTCAATATTCTCTTCGTGACTTCCATCTATACTTTCTTATCTTACCATTTTTCTTGTACATGCAGGGTTCTCGTGCATGATATGCAAGGAGGTTATGGTTTCACCAGTGACAACTCCGTGTGCTCATAACTTCTGCAAGTCCTGTTTGCAAGGTAAATTTGCTGGTCAGGCTTTGGTGCAGGAGAGAAGTGGGGGCGGTAGAACGCTTCGGTCCAAAAAAACTGTGATGAAATGTCCTTCTTGCTCTATTGACATTTCTGATTATCTTCAGAACCTTCAGGTACGTGTCATATCTGGGATATAAATTACCATTATGCTTTTCTTAAGTCTCAGTACTAAGAACACAGCTTAACCTATGGTTTATAAATTCGTCTTGTGTGGTGGTGGGCTTGTATGACAGGTTGATGTAGATTTGAAGGGTGCGATTGAGTCCAAATCTAGAGGATATCGAAAAATCACTGGAGTCAACTGAAGATGCAGCAGCAGATGGATTACATGAAGATACTTATTCAGGGAACCAAAGTTCTGCAGAGGAGTCGAACGATCTACCTGAAGGATCTGATGTTGGTGAGCTTAACGACACCGATAATGAGGGGCCAGATCCAGTAGTAACGTGCAATAGAAAGAGAAAGAAAGGTGATGATGAAACACAATCGCCTGATGATAAAATGGATAAGAAATATAAAATTAACAAAATGACTGAGCAAGCAGTGGATGAAGAAAATGATTCTTCATCATCAAGTCCTCTCAATCTTCCATGAAATTATGGTAGACTGAGGAGTTTTAACAAATGTGTTTTCTGCTTGTTTGATTATGACATGGTATTATCTTTATTATGCTTTATTATGCTGGCGGTTCAGTACTAGTATTGGAAGTGTGCTACAAGGAGAACTCTTTTCTTTTCAGTTCGCTTAATTTGTTTGTACCTTTTTGTGTGTTCATGGTTTTATGGGAAATGGAACTATCCAAGACCTTAAAAGAACCTTTTTAGGATCATGGTATTTGGAGTTTTTATGCCAACTATCTCTCTAGCTTTAACATTTATTATGAGCATGATTGGTAACTGTTTACCTGTGGATGACGTAGAGTTTTAGACAAATATTTGAAATTGTTGCGGAAATTACCTGCTAGTTTGTTTGTGATTCAACCTCAGAGATTTGTGCAGTTACCTATATCAGGTGGCAATTAGCCTGATAATCTTCAAGAAAGAATGAGAAATTTGGTGAGATTTCTCAACCCAAAGTAGGTTGTTTAGGTATTGAACTAATAAAGTTGCCGTAAGATAGATCAAGTTCCTATTAGCTTGTTCTTTGGTGCCGGGCAATTAATGGGTACTTTTTACCCTTATCACGTAGACCAATAAGGAATGAACCCGTTTATAGTATACATAAGCTGTAAGAATTGAAAATGTTTCTACCTTTTCCATTTTGGGATCATTAAATTATAATAATGAGATGCACTGTTACGTACTAACCCTAATCCCAAGTTGGAATGATTTTTAGGGGAATGGAAGGTGTGCAAATCTTTCATTTTATTGTTTGTGTAGTCGGTGGAAAAAATGCCGAATTTGGTGACTTGGAAGATGGTCATATGTAGAAATGAAATCAGGATAACCAATATTCTAGTCTTTAAGGTTCATATACTCGGAAAGAGGAAGATGAGCATCATATGCAGCCCTTGGCTTTCACTTCTTTAGACATGGTACGACAAAATTCGGCACATTTGTGACCTTCTGTTAAGTTTTACTTGGAGCTTAGTTTATGTGTAGCCTACACTATTATTAGTGCTTTCCTCCAAATTAGAGGTTCAACCCCAACGCGATAATTCTCCACTACCAACATTGTAACCATCATGCAACAAACTTGCTAGCTGGGGCGTCATTTACTCTTTCTATTACTTTGGACGTTTAGCCTTGAATAATCAACACCTATAGTATTCTTTTTTTAATCAATTGAATGAATGAAGAACAAATCAGAGGCTTAGCCTTAATGTGATAATCCTCCACTACCACCCTTGTCACAAACTTAGAAGTTATAACTTCGTTTACACTTTCTGTTGTTTTGGACATTTAGTCTTGAACAATCAACACGTATATATTTGATCCTTGTGTTCTCTTTAATCAATTGAATGACTAAAGGACAAATTACTTCTCAATTCTAATTTTCTTTATTCCTTATGACTTTTTTCATTATGGTATTAGAGTTCTTGAATTCAAGAGCTTTGTAGATCTACTTCCATGGCATGAGGCACATCAAGTTTAGACAGTAATGGCAATGAAAATCCTCCACTAGTGGATTTTCCACCACAAGATCCAATATTAAACTCACTTAGTGTTTATTACATCCATCTAGGTGGAAATCCTTCATTGACTCCCGTACCTCCATTGCTCACCGTTAAGAATTACCATAGTTGGTTGAGAGGAATGGAGCGTTCCTTAATCTCAAAAGAACATGTTCAAGTTCATCAATGGATCTTCGTCATGCCTCATGCTTTCAATCCAACCTTTGATGTGTGGGAGCTCTGCAACAAATTAGTGTTATCTTGGATTCTCAATTTAGCTGAACCCACTATTTCACAAAGCATAATCTACATCGAAGTTGTTTTTGCATGGAAATTGTCGAATGATTATTTTTCAGAAGCAGATTGAGTTAGAGTGTTTAAGTTACAGGAAGAATTGATGATGCCCCTAAAATGGGATGAAATAGATAATTTCAGGCCTTTTTTAGATTGTGTATGTTCTATGAAGTGTATTTGTGTACAGAGCACGAATTACCATAGATGGGTTGAATGATGAATTGGATATTGTTAGAACTAAAATTTTAATAACGGGACCCTTCTCTAATGTCAATAAGGTTTGTTCTTATTAGAATTGAGATGGAACCTTTTAAGAAGGATTATGGTTGACTTTGAGAAAATTGAATTTTGGTCAAGTCACATATTTTCCTATAATGGTTGTTAAGCTTTGTTGATAAAACACCATAGAGCTTTTTTAGAGAAATAGGAGAGAAGTATCTTAGTAAGTATAAATAAGATTGAGTATACTTTTTATAACATTAATATGTATTTGTAGGTTTTTTTAGGTCACGTTGACTTATTCCTAATAAATAAAAATTATGGTGATTGATAATAAAATATTTGTCATATAATCAATCAACATAAAATACATTAAATAAGATTCCATTGAATCTAGTACTATTATGTGAGGTACAAGGTTTATTTATTAGTATTACAAAAGGAAAGTCTAATTGGTGGTTCAAACAATGACAAAGGCCAAGTGTTTATTAATGCTACAAAAAGTAGGAAGCAATTTTGGTGGAGGCAAAGGATCTAGGAAAAGGAATTTTCAAAAGTTGTAGTTTCTATGAAAGAACTACGAACATGATCTAATTATTTTGGAAAAGGAAAATTCAAAAGTTGTAGTTTCTATGAAAGAACTAGGCACACTGGGAATTTGTTTTATATGAAGTATGGTTATTCTAACAATTTAACAAGGAAGATCTATGTTAACAAGGATTTAACTACTTTGTGAAACACTTAGATTTCTCCAAAGCATGTCTCTTTTTCAATCTTCTAACTTGAATAGCTCCTCAGGACAAAATCGGGATGTCATAGTAATTACCATACAATCGTGTCCTCTTAATATGCAATCAATTGATTAAGAATTTGGTAATATTAAATGTTTCTTTTTTAGTGTTAATTCATCTCAATTCAACACCTTGATCTTAGATTTAGGCATCACAAAATACCTTTCTTTAAATAAATTTCTATTTGTTTATTTAAAACCTTTAACTTTTGATTTTGACTTAGCCAAATTACCAAAAGGAGATGTTGTTTAAGACTCATGATTGAAAGGTTTGTCTCACTCGAAGCTATTGCAAGTGACATCAATTGTCTTGTGGAGAAGGTTAAGAGACCAAGTCACATCGAATCGTGACACTTGAGCTGATACGCTCTTAAATAGAAAGAATTACACCCTGACTATCGGTTATAACTTTTGATCTAATGGTAAGCATTCGATTCAACAATTGAAATCAGAGTCATGAGATCTTGATTCCCAATGGGGCAATTGTTTAGGGAGAGATTGTTGTGCATTGCGCAATTATCCCGTAGCGTAGGCCAGATAAGTCAAGTCACAATCGAAGAGTTTGATTCCTTGTGAGACAATTACTAAGGGGAAAATAGTTGTGGGTGACGCCAATTGTCTCGTGGTGGAGGCATAGAGGAAGTCACAATCTAATCGAGACACTAGGGTTGTTACACTCTTAAATAGAAAATGTTGCATTTTAAATATCGGTTATAGTTTTTGACCTAGTGGTAAGTGCTCGATCTAACGCAAACCTTACACTAACTCAAGTTCTATATTTGCCAAACTTTTATTTGAATCTAATTTCCATGTCCAAGCTTACTGCCTATTTAAATTGTTCACTTGTTTTCCTATCTTACATTTGTCTCATACAGGCTATGAGAACTCCAAAGATGATTGGTTCTACTGATGTGGTGGATGACTTGTATTTCCTTATAGGAACTCCTCCAAAACCAATATCTGATTTAGTAAAATCAACTCTTCTTGAACCACAAAATCCTCTTATCCTCTTAATGCTTTGTGGCATTTTAATTTTAGACATTTTCTACTTTTAAAATGACTATGTTGTTTAGAGTGTATTCTTTTATGCATAGTTGTAATTTTAATCACATATGTGACATTTGCCATTATAATAAACAAAGAAAATTAATTACCTTTATGTGATGTAAACCTTTGAAGGTTTTAGGATCTACACCAGCCTAAAGGGAGATGAAGATTATATTTCCCACGAGAGAATAAGAGTTGGCACAATCAAAAACTCCATGGAAGCATAAAAACATTCGACCAGTGAGAAAAACAATGAATGAACAACTACAGAAACAAAAAAAACTAAAAGAAATTAAAACATAAAATGGATGAAGGAAGGAAATGGTAGAACACGCCACATTCAAGGTTGCAAGCTTTCAAGGATGAGTGAAGAAGAATCTGCCACTTGCGAAAGCTTATGAAGATAAGAATTAAAGAAAGAGTAGAAACAAAAACTCAAAACTCTCACACAATTTCATAAAGGAAACTCTTCTTCATTCAACTTGTGACTTTATGACGGAGAACACCCTTATTTATAGCCATGGATTTTGGCTAAGCAAAAAAGACAGAAAAAGTTAACTACATTAATCAAGGTAAACTATATTTAACTATGTTTAAGCTAAACTAATCCCTTGAAATTAGAGAGATGCACTTGGTAGTTTCTAAAGTACATGAATGTACATGATGGAATACACTAGAGTGTTACAACAATGTGTGAATGTAATGATCAAAGGAGCGATCACAATCTAAACTAGATGCAATTAATGGGTCTTAAAACTTAAATAGTCAAAGATGACTTAAGTAAGCCATGTGAGGTTCATGTGACAACTTAACCTTCTTAAAACTCTCTTACGTTTTTTCCCTCAAGTTTGTATTTTCTCTCAAGTTCTTCCTAATTTCTACTAATTACAAACATTTATTCTTTTAATTTTTTCCTCCAAAAGCTTTAAAACTCTTTCTCTATTTCTTCATCTACATCTTCATTTGTCATGCTTCTTTTATTTATTCTTCATGTTTTCTCTTCTCTTTCTTCAACAAGTTCTTCCTCATTCTCATATGTATCATCCTACCGTGGTTGGAGGAAATTTGTTCACGGATTCTAAAGACATGTATCACAAAGAGAAAGATTAGAAACATTGAAGTTATGACTTGTTATTTACTTCTACTAAGAAAACTATTTATTACTATCTTCCAAGATAAAGAAAACTAAAGTAATTTGAGTTTCATCCACATCGTTATGGACATGCCCAAGCATTTACCTTACCACTAACAAGTCTCATTTTCTTCGGGAAAGAGTATACTCACTATTTCCTTAGGGATTGGTTGTTGTTCATGTTATTCACTTGTTGAACAGAGTGTTTACTCACATTTTGGTGCCAAAATCACCACATTTTAAGTCTTTTGTGATGAACTTTGTGATATTTCATACTTAAGGGTTTTTGGATTCTTTTGTTATTGTTTTACTATTTCTTTTATTAGAGGAAATTTGGTCCTCAGAACTATAAATGTGTTTGTTGGATATAAGTCACATACACAAGGTTATTTAGTCAATTTGATTACAAAATAATTGCAAGTTCCTATAAATGTTTTAATGAATGTGTCTCTTCATACTTATCAAAGGTCATAAAGTCTATCGATTTTACACCTTCACAATCCATCACAACTTCAACTTCTCCAACTCCTACACACAACCTTTTTTCACCATATGTTGTTAATGAAACTCACCCTCTTTTCCAACCAATTGATTAGTGCAGTTCCCATCATTTAGAACCTCAACCAGAAACTACTCACTGTGGCGCAAACAAAGATCAATTTACCTAAAGGATTATACTTTCCATACTGCCTCAAAACATGTTAATAATCATCAAAGTACTCTTTATCCTATTCACTCATTTGTTTCTTTTTCTCAATTATCTCACGCTTATGTTATTTAAAATGCCAAAGAACCCACTTCTTTTTCTACTGTTGACAAGGAAGAATGCTGGAAAAGGGCCATGGAAGCTAAAGTCAAAACTCTTGAAATCAATCGTACATGGACTCTTATTGACTTATCTCCTAGAATATTATTCACATTAGTAAATAATTGGGTTTACAAAATTAAAAGGAAGTCACATGGGACCATTGAAAGGTACTAGGTTTGGTTAGTACCTATGGTTTACACACAAATAGAAGGACTATATTATTTGAACACCTTTTACTCTTGTTTCAAAATTAACTATCATTAGGGTTGTTAGCTTTAGCAACAATACAAAATTATCATTTTTATCAATTAGACATTAACAATATTTTTCTTCATAGAGAAATAGGAGAAGATATCTACAATTAGTCCCTACGGAATGATTGTCTTGGGCATAAACAAAGTTTTCAATTTAAGAAAATCACCTAGTGGATCGAAACAAGCAAGCAAACAATAATTTGAAATTTTATTTTCTTTCATTTTGAGCCTTTGATTTATCATTTTGCCTCTAACAATTATCTAATGTTTAAATTCTCAAATTGTTCTTTTATTGATTTGCTTGTTTGTATTGGTGATGTATCTTTATTTGGGAATTATCTTGTTGAACTTATTTTTGTTAAGGATAATTTACATATAGTGTTTGACATTTAGGATTTAGGCATGTTAAAGTATTTCCATGGGTTGGAAATTGCATATTCATTTACTAGCATTTCCTTCTCATGGGAAATATTATTTATAACTCTTATATGATGTTGTCATGCTTGATTGTAAACCAAAAGTACACCTTTGCATTTTTTTCCATGCATCTTCATTAATATGTTGAGCTCTTCAACTTGCATTGGGATATTATTGCTTTCCAAGTTCCTTCTTTTCAATTTTGAATTTTCTATGTCAAATTAGTATTTGTGTTTGCATGACAATCTTCAAAATTCCTTTAGTAAACATACTTTAGCTATTTCATTTCCATTAAAGAATTATGCTCTTAGAATGGCTCAAGTGTGAGACTGAATATTTGTTTTTTTTGGTGATTTATTTGATAACGAGTAACATGATACACTCAACAAAAATTTTATTAGAATAGACTATAATACTATTTTAGAACGTGAATTTTAAACCTAATTCAATCTCTCAAAATTGACTTATATGATGAATCTCTAAATGACTTATAACAGGATGTTTGTATCTATTTATACATTATACTTTAGGTATATCTATAATTGATATGAGATCTATATTATTTCATCCAAGGTTCTATGTTTGGGCAAGTAACATATGTCTTCTTTGTTCGTATTTTTCATATTTGCATGCAGGATTGATAACTAATATGTCTTCATTATTCATATTTTTCATATTTCCATGCAGGGTGGCAAAAAAAAAAAAACTTAGTTGTGATGCATCAAACTTGAGGGATGCTAAATTATTTCATGCACATCATTGGGTAATATATTGATTGTCTATTTGCATATGTAATCATTCTTATGTCAATGAACTAAATGATGATTTTTGGCAGGATTCAGTGATTGGAAGTAACTTGCTTTCAACGTAGACAACCTGTTATGTTTCTCCTTTATACGTGGTTGAGGTTAGAGCTGATTTTGTTTTTGATTTTTATAGATTAACTTAAAATGTATCCTTTTTAAATGAAGATGTTAAGTGGTGGAAAACAATGTTTCTAATGCAAATTTGTATCATCTGAGTTTTCTTATGTCACAAGATCTAAGCACATCAGTATGGATCAATCCTTGAAAGGTAATGTTATTTTTTTAAGCGATTTACATAAAAGAGGGCACATTCATGTTCCCTCTATATAACTTATTGCTATGATTATTTTCTATTTTTTTGAAGGTTATAGTATCTACTTTATTGGATTTCATACTTTTCATGTTTCTAATGCAAAATGTATTTTGTTTGTCCCATAGCGGAGCAACTATGACGGGTAGTATGTATACTTTCCAAATAGTATGTTTCCAGATGGAATGGCGATTTAGAAACTCTCTTGGCTATTAACATGTCACATGTTTTTGATTGAAGAGTTCCATTTAATTGAAATACAATTAAAGTATGAGATCTCCGTGAGCTGAAATCTTGGTATGTTTTTCTCTCAAAAACTAAATTCTAGCGTGCCAAATCTTCTATTTGAAACTAGCTACATTGGACCATTTATTAACTTGACATATTTGATAAATAATCAATAATCAATTACTAAAGTATGATTTCCTAGGATATGCAAATACCTGTCTTCATGCTTTTTATTTAAACATAACATAAGTTATGGTGGTACATTCATTACTATGCATTTTAAGTAAATCAAATTGTATGCCTTTCTAACAATACTCAAGTAATGATTCATAGTAGAAACAAAAGAACAAATCAAGAAGTAAATCAAAACATTGATGTAAGCATTGTAAATGTAATTGAGAAGAGAATCAAAACAAAATTAGAAGATAGAAATTTTATTCATAAACCTTTGTTTGTTCAAAATCACATCCAAAAGTATAAAGGATAAAAAAACAAAGGAAACAAAAAAAGAACCATGTGAGGATCAAGTGGTGAATGATCCAATACCCTCCCTTCAAGTTGGAGAATTCATAATCCCTAGCTTGGATATAATAATTTTGAAATTAACACGATGTGAAGGCTTATTAAAAACATCAACAAGTTAATCACACAACCAAATAGGAAAAGATGGAAAAGTTAAGCATTAAGATTTTCATGGACAACATGGTAGTCAATATCTACATACTTAGTTTTTTCATGAAAGGTCAGATTGAAGACAATATGACATGCAACTTGATTGTCACTATATAAAATAGTAGTGGCAGTAAGTTGAATATGTAGATCACGAATAATGAGTGAGCCACTGAATCTCACAAGTAGTAGTGGTGAGAACCCAATATTTAGCTTTAGAAGACAAATGAGAGGCAATAGTTTGCTTTTTAGACTTCCACTATATAAGAGAGGTTCCAAGAACACAAAAATTAGTGGTGAATTGCCTAGTCTTTGGACATGAAACCTAGGTCAAGTCACTAAAAGTCTTCAATTGAATACTTGCATCAATTCCAAAGAAAATTCTTTGTGCAGAGTTGGCTTTAATGTACCGAATAATATGTTGAGACACTTAAGAAGATGACTTTCTTGCTTCACTTCTTCATCATTGTTATTATTGTAAGTTTGATTTTCATTGTTTCTCAAAGTGAGATTACACGATTGGTCAATACCTTTTTTTCTCAGAAAAATTAGATTGTTGCTTACTCTTTTGCTTGTACCAGGAGGATACACATGCTTAGCAAAACATTCATCTACAGTGGTTGAATTTATTACAAAACGAGCATTGTTTTCCAAAGGTGAAATTTATTTCTCTTCCTCTTCCTCCTCTCTATTTCCTCTTGAGGTTTCCAATTTCCTTGTTTCGAATCAATGTCATTCTCTTTTTGTTGTTCCTTTGGCAATATTTTCAGTTAATTAGCACTCCTATTGTATTACTAAAGCGAAGACACGAGATATATTAGGAAGCGGTTCCATTAACATAACATGGGTCTTCATAATGTTGTATATCTCGTTAAGACCTTTCAAGAAGCACATCACATACTCTGAGTCCCTACATCTTACAAACACCTTGACAAATTACAACTACAAGTAATATCACAAATGCATCTCGGTATGAGTATAAAGGAATCCAATTCTTCCCAAAGGGTTTTTAGATTTACATAGAATTGGGTAACATTTCTTTAATCCTACTTGATTGAGTAAATTTCATGAAGCAAATTAGATATGTGAGAATGATTATCTCTCGAGAATCGCTCCTTCAAATTGCTCTAAATGTTCTTGACCATATCTAATGTACATCACACTTTCTGTAATTTGAGCTGACAATGTGATTTATCCATAACAAAACTATCATATTATACATCTCCCAAGCTTGAAACATAAGATCTCCACGCTAAGACATTTCAATATTACAATCCATAAACTTTATTTTGGTCTTTGACAAAAGAGTTCTTCTCATATTATGATTATAGGAGTTATAATTTTGTTCATTGAGATGAAAAATGACAAAAATAACTCCTGAGTTTTTACCAAAATGTAAATAGTAAACACCGAAGAAATTTATACAAAGATCAAGTTATGTGTAATCTCGGCGGTTAAAAAATCTATGAAGAGAAAAGAAAAAGAAAAATCTAACAAAAAGAAAAATAAAAAACAAGAAAGATTAAGGAATTGTTTGGATTGGGGAGTGGATTAGAGGGAGTGGATTTGAGGTGATTTAAGAGAAAAGTGTGTAGAAAGTTTGGTTGTTTGGATTAAAGGAAAGATAGTAAGATTTAAGTGGAAAGTTTATGATAGTTTGTGAGTGATGTGATAGGTGTAATAGATATTTTAATATTTTTAAATGAATAAAATGGTAAGATTACAAATTTACCCTTATGTTTAAAAATAATTTAAGTTAAAATATAATTAATTTGTTTGGTGTAATTGAATTATTTTTTTGTTATTGATGAAAATATACAATTACATATTTGTTGTTTGAGTTAAAATTAATTATTAATTTTATGTAATTTGTTTGGTTTCATTGATGAAATATTTTTTTAAATTTCTAAGAATATAAATTCGTCTAAGTGGTAAAATTAAATTTGAAATAAAATTTAATTAATTATATGTATATAGTACTTTTGTGTTACAAGAAAATTATTTTTGATACACTTTCTCAAGTAATATAAAAATTATCATTTTCAAATATTGTTGATACATGAATTTTTTTTTAAAATTATATTGTAAAAATAAATTATACGTTTATTCTAGTATGTTAGAAGAAAATTATTTTCAATATGGTTTGTCAAGTAAGTATGATATAAAAATTAGAATTAAAAGCAATTGTTCATGCAATTTTTTTTTAAAAATTGTATTGTCAAAATAAATAGGAAAACATATTATTTTAAAAGATATGAACAAAGTTCTAAATTTCAGAAAATAAATAAATATAATACAATTAGATAAAATAGTTAATAACATTAAAATAATTATTATTATAACTCCTAAATATCTTAAAAAAATACTCAAAAAACATAAATATTATAAAAGACCTATATAATAATCTAAATGTATAATAAACTTAAATAAAATTTAATACAAAATTAAATTCATTCATATAAAACTTTATTTAACAAACTTACATAAAATTTAATACAAAATTAAATTTATTCATATTAAAAGTTATTTGACTAAATGAAGATTGTTTTTAAATTCTGAAATATTTTTATTTCAATTAAATTATACATACAACTACTTTTTTAACTTATTCATAATTCAAAATTAATTATAGAATATATTTATAATTACTAAATTAA
>Ga0209489_108058_pt1 | contig 14896 bp, 3 predicted proteins | sample SiratrowhiteBW_FD_187527 | JGI IMG/M metagenome (GOLD analysis project Ga0209489, IMG submission 187527) | Root nodule microbial communities of legume samples collected from California, USA - Siratro white BW (SPAdes) (version 2) | ecosystem: Host-associated > Plants > Roots > Nodule | place: USA... | reverse complement strand
GCACCTACAAGTATTTGAAAGTCCTAAAATACCCCTGAAGCTATTTAGGTTGAATCTGCTTCTTGCACCTCCATATTTCTAGATCTGCACCATATCTCTCTCTAATTCCTAAAATACCCTTAATTTAATTGATTTTTTTTAATCTTTTAACATTGGATTATTATTTTGTTTTTTTCTTTAAAGTCTATTTTTCGTAAAATTTTTGTTTTAATAAATCCTAAATGACCATTCGCGTCATGTGGAATTCTTATTTTTTATAAAAATAATAATAATAATAAATATCAATTCGTGATTTAAGTTCCAAATGACCACACGCGTCATGCGGAATTTAGTTTAAGGAGTTTCAATTTTCGTTTTGGATTATCAAAAGACCGAACGCGTCTATGATATGCCGAAATTAAATTAAATTTTCAAACTAATAAATATATAATAATCAAAAATAAATAAAAATGTCAAATTTCTCAACATAACTCAAATTTGGTAGAACTACGTATTTCCTGATTCTTCACCCGTTACGGATGTTGATACGTAGGAGCAAGGTCGATCCTTGTCGGGTCTTTTAATTTAAAAATTATTTTTTTATTTTGCATTTTAATTATATTTTTTTGAAAAAATAAATATTTTAAAAACCACATTTGATTTTGATTATTTAATTAAAGGTACTGTCTTAAAACAGGCGCTGTGGGGTGCTAATACCTTCCCCATGCGTAACCGACTCCCGGACTCATTTCTAGTTCGCAGACTTATTCCTTATTCTTTTCTTGGTTTTTCCTTAGTTTTTCATAAAAAATTATGGTGGCGACTCCATTTCTTTCTTTTCATTTATTTTTATTTAGACCGCCATACCCGTCGTGATTTTTAGGTCGCAACAATTGTTTTATATTTATTCTTCTTTTTTTATTTTTATCGATGAAAATATGTTTACTTAATGTTTAATTGAAGTAAATCAGAAAAAATATATTTTTGTCTCCTTATTTGATTCAATATATATGATGAAATTGAGGGGAGAGGATGTTATTTAAAGTATTTTTTATTTATTTTAAAAACAGTTTTATTTTTTTTTAAATATAAAATTATTAACACACAAAAATAAGGATGTTCAGGGGTTGGATTAATTAAAATCATTATCAACCTACTAAAAAATATCTAGTTAGTTAATTCAGTTTCTATATTTTTATATTAAAATCAATTTAATCTAATTCATTTTAATTTTTTACCATCTTATATCACAAGGGTTAATTAGTAATTTTAGAAATATATCAATTAAAAAAATAAAAACAAATCTATAACATCTATCAAATCAATCTCAAACTTTCATAACCAATCCCCTCAAATCCCTTCAAATCTTACCATCCATCCATTAATCCAAACAACCCTCTCATCCACAGACAATCCACTCAAATCCCTTCAAATCCATCCTCTCAAATCCACTCCCCCATCCAAACAAAGCCTTAGTCTTATTCAACAAATGCAAAGTCCTTTCTATCTCTAGACAATAAAATTTCAATTCATAAGTCTTGCTCCTGGTATTCTGTTAACGGATTTTCAGCAAGTGTATTGAGTCCTCAAGTAATATAGTAAGTAAGAAGAGTATCGTATCCATAGGGAACAAAATTTGATTGTAAATTGAATCAAGATTAATTGTATTATGAATGAGCAAACAAGGAATAATGAGTGAATGAATTGAGAAACGTTATAACAAAGCAACAAATATTAAAATTGTGAATTCAATAGTATTAAAGGTCTTGGGATTGAATCGTAATATTCTCCTTCGCATACACTCTTAACCTAATTCAATATCATCTTTTCCAATTACCGATCTGCGCAAATAAAAGCCTTTTCAACCTAATTCCTCTAGCATTGAATTTCATAAACTAAATTACCTAGCTTCTATCTCTAGTCGTTAGAATAACCTAATCAGCATTAAGATAAGTTGCTATGAGCAGTCATTACACTATAATCCATCCCTGAACTTATACATGTAATGCATTTACGTTTAGTTTCAATTCCAAAGAGTGTTTTCCAGTCACAATGAGAAATCTAAAATAAAGCAAGATATAGTAAAACGTAAAATAAAGGTTTTTGGATTCAATGATATAAAAATAGAATTAAGAGTGCATTTGAAGTGAGAATTTACATTCAATCCCAAGAGAAAGGAAGTTAGCTACACATGGTAGCCATGTAAAATACAAATGAAAAGGAAAAGAATGGATCTTGATGACGGCGGCGCTCCAAGAGATCTCCAACAAATGGTAGATGATGAGTGATGATCTACGTTTGACCTAGCCTCCCTTTTATAACTTTCGCCCCTTGAATTAGGTCAAAGTGTGGTCGTTATTCCTTAAGTCACGCCTTTAGTAACGTTGACATCTTCAATTTAGAGTTTCGCTTATGATGGACTTTAAGTGAGTTTTAGCCCAGGCTGTGTCTTTAGCTTAAGCGAAAAGTCATTCATGCTCTTTTTCTGCTCATTTCCTCAATTTTGGCTCCTCTATTCTCTCTCCTTTCAGATTTAATCTAATTCTCAACAAAATTTTCTCTTTCCACAATAAAATGCATTAAATTGCAAAATCAATAATAAAAGAAAATAAAAATCAAATCTAAATCCAATAAATAACAAAATTAACCTAATTACTAACCGAATCAATCACAAAATCTGCACAAAATTAACTAAAAATCAACGCTTATCAAGTACACAATCAAATTTTGGCACAATAAGTGACTTTTCGCTTAAGCTAAAGACACAGCTTGGGCTAAAACTCACTTAAAGTCCATCATAAGTGAAGCCCTAAATTAAAGATGTCAACGTTACTGAAGGCGTGACTCACAAAATAACGGCCGCACTTTGACCTAATTTAAGGGGCGAAAGTTATAAAAGGGAGGCTAGGTCGAACATAGGGGGCATCATCACTTCTCACCCATCACCTCTCATTCGTAGAGATCCCTTGGAGGCCGCCGTCATCAAGCTCCATTCTTTTATTTTTCTTTTGTATTTTCATGACTACCATGCGTAACTAACTTCCTTTCTCTTGGGATTGAATGTAAATTCTCACTTCAAATGCACTCTTAACTCTATTTTTATATCATTGAATCCAAAAACCTTTGTTTTACGTTTTGTTATATCTTGATTTATTTTAGATTTCTCATTATGACTGGAAAGCACTCTTTGGAATTGGAACTAAACATAAATGCATTATATGTATAAGTTCAGGGATGGATTATAGTGTAATGACTGCTTATAGCAACTGATCTTAATGCTGATTAGGTTATTTTTGCGACTAGGGATAGAAGCTAGGTAATTTAATTTATGAAATTCAATGCTAGAGGAATCAGGTTGAAAAGGCTTTTATTTGCGTAGATCGGTAATTGGAAAAGATGATATTGAATTAGGTTAAGAGTGTACACGAAGGAGAATATTACTATTCAATATCAAGGCCCTTATTACTATTGAATTCACATTTTTATTATTTGTTGCTTTGTTATAACAATTCTTAATTCATTCAATCATTAATTATTTGTTATTCGTTCATAATACAATTAGTTGTAATTCAATTTACAATCAAGTCTCGTTCCTTGTGGATAAGATACTTTTCTTACTTATTATATTACTTGTGGACTCAGTACACTTGCTGAAAATCCGTTAACAGTACTGTTGAATACACCCAAATTGTACTAGGAAGCTAAATTTGTAGTATAGCTAACCTAGGTTATTCTTCCCAAAGACTGCTCAATTGTTCTCCTAAAAGAATTCAAGGGTTTTAATTAAATAGTTAAATTTAATAAAAATAAACAAAATTTTAAACAAATTAGATAAATGCAAGTAATAAAAACCAACCCGACCTCTCTTCGGCTCTCCCAAATCCCTCACTGGCTTCTAAAGAAAATTTAAATTACATATGTGGGTTAAATAGACCAAGATTTCTTCATCTATTTAACATTCCCAACACCCCCACAATCATGGAGCATCTCGCCAAATACATAATATGCTTAACAACTATAATCGCCCACTGTGAACAACAATATTATTTTGACTTGAACATCGGTTCAGAAATTCCACAACACAATCCAATTGGTATTGATTCAATTACTAAATTAATCCAATTATTAAATCTAATAATCAAATTAAAATAGCAATTGAGCATGTAATTATGTAAAAAATTACAAAACATGAGCCTCAGGATTAAGAAACAGTAAAGCACTTGAAGATCGGATTGAACAGAAAAATTAGTCACTCATAATCATGATTGGCACAACAAGGCAAAAAGATAAATGCAAAAACGTAAAAAAGAGAAAGAAAGGCAAAAGGAAAAATTGTATTTAATTATCTACTATCTACTGTGATGTCTCTCGGCTCTACCAAGAGAGCTGTATTTATTTTAAAAAACATTTAACCTAAAACATGAAATGACTAAAGAGCCCTCCATAAAAAAAATTACTCAAAATATCCACGTGTCGCCTTGTTGTCCAACCTTTGTGTACCAACTTCAAGTCCAATTTTAACCACTTTCCAGTTCGAATTTGCTCTCAGCCTTTTAATAACATTTGTAGATCTTTTAAGTTATCTGCACAAGGAAACAAGAATCAAGTAAATCCGAATTCTGTGACAATTTATGAACAAAACACGAAACACAATCAAATATGTTAAAATTCTGAGAATGGTGTCAAAATAATCACAAACTTTTAACTAAAGCCTAATTGGCCCAATTACAATAATTACCAACTGATTTATCTTTATTGTTATCATTATGTAATCAGAAAGTGGTAAAAATAAATAAGTATCACTCACCAGATTATAACGACTATAAACATCTTCAGGTTACAACGAGTACACAAACCTCTTTAAGTTATCACGAGTACACCAAGCTCTAGATTATACCAGTTGCAATCTCCCCTAAGATCAAGACCACTCAAGATTGAAAGACACACTCTCAAAAGAGAGAACAATGAAATCTCACAAGAGTTACTTCACAATGGTGAGGAATTATACAATGATTTTGCACAACCCAAAAATTTAGATACTCTATAGTAGCAGATTATCAATAAACATTCAGATATTTAGTAAATTCTCTAATTCTTCAATATGTTGCATTTTGTATTCCTCTTTTTGCTTCTTGTTGTTGTCAATTTGAAATTGTTCTTCTATATGTAGTTTTGTATAAACTAGTCGTCGGATACTTGAAAGGCCATTTCTGAGTCTTTCAACAATTGAACTTAATTAAGTGGTGCTTATGTTGGAAAGTATTTCTCTAATTTTGATCCTACATTAAACTTGATTAATTTTGTATAGGAAATGATTCAAAATAACATACAAAAATTATATTTAACGAAATCATCAATATTTGAATTTGAAAATAATTTCCATAGATTGCAATCAAGTGGAACACTGAATCACTAGCTAATTTTGATCTAGTTAAACTCTTTGATTTTCATATTTAATATAGCAAAATTTGTATTTAGCTATATCTACAGAACACTCAAATCTCAATTTCAAAATGTTTCTACAAATACGTATATAAATAAAATACGCTGAATCAACTCAATGACGTGAAATGATTCCAGAAGTTTGCAATTAATTTTATTGTAAGTAAAATTTGATAAAATCATGAATCAAGATGCCGACAATAATTTTATCTCAAATTGATAGAAAATCTTGCACATATGCATGATCCAATTACTTTAAGAATTCATGTAATCAAATAATTATTTCTAATGTTTAGATTTTGACATTGTAATTTTTGTCCACAAATATAATAAATTTTGAATTTTATCACAATTAAAAATTATTTAAACCTTGCAGTTGACACGAATGTTTCTGCATATATATTAAATTACCAACACAAATCAATTAATAGCTGCAACAACCTTTTAGAATTTTAAAAATAATTATTTTATTAACGAAAAACATTTGATAACAAATAAAAACATGCATACTGTTACTACAATGACTTCAAGGATAAAACTACGATAAAGAATCAACTATAGGTGATTTGAAAAAATTATTTACGTGTAGAGTTTTATTACATTAGCAGTTTTTTTTTTAATTTAAATGGAACTAGCTTCAAGCAGTGCATATATAATCAATTGTAAATTGATTAGATTTATTCCAAAAAATTCTCTGCACTTGATTTGATAAAAAAGCGTGGACCAAAATTTATTGAAAAGAAACTTTTTTTTTTTATGCAGAAAAACGTTGACAGCAAATATATAAAAAAAATCTTCATAACGTTAATAAAATATATAAAAGCATTGGTTTGATTAAGTTCAAATATATTTTATAAATTAAACACTAATAAATATTGAGTAATTAAAATATATATAATTTAGAAGCAATTAAATAGATTACAGCAAGTTTGAAAAATGTTAATTATAAAATTAAAATTAAATAGGTTTGGACTATTTCGTATTTTTATTTTTTATCTTCTTTTAATTTAATCAAAATTAATTTAATAAAACAACAAGAATAACAGTTTATCTGAATTTGCTATCGGTCTAAATTTTACTGTACATGTTCTTTATGTTTAGAGACCGTGATTCAGTCCAAACAGCAGCGGTAATCAATTAGAATAAAGTTTTTTAAAACTTTCTTTTATCATATACTTCGTGAATGTTAAGTTTCAAAATATTTCCAAACTTTGTAGAAAATAGGAAGTTTAATAACATGAATTGTAAATGAACATAATTCTTTGATATGTAAGAGATTATTTTCAGAGCAAATTTTGAAAACCTTTCTGTTTCATAAATTTTTTAGACATTGATATTAAATTGCTTTTAATTTGAAAACAATTAATTAATAAAAAATTAGAATATTTAGATTAAGATATAAATAAGATTTGGTCAAGAAAATAAAAATAATAAGAATCACTATAAATAAACAATTGTTACTCGTACACGTAATCTATAAAAAGGGACTAGATTTTCTAATACTTTGAGTCAAACTAAATCATCTAACGTTTAGTATTGACCGTCTAACACTTAACTTTGACCGTCTAGCGCTAAACTTGTCTTTGACCATCTAATACTTAACTTTGACCGTCTATTGCTTAGTTTGGCTTTGACAGTCTAATGCTTAGATTTGAAATTCTAGCACTTAACTTGGTTTTGATTGTCTAATACTTAACTTTGACCGTCAAACACGTAGAATAAGGAGATCGTCTAATGCTTGTAATTTGCATAGTTTTTTGCACATAAAGCAATTTTGTCATATAACACTTAATCACTTAGAGTGTTTATTATCATTATAATTGTATAGAGACTTATGTTCGTAAGACCATCGAATAAAGTCTTAAATTGCTTAACGTGACTAGACTGTTTAATGGGTACTAAATTGTCTAATTGTCTAACATGATTCGTTGAGGCCAATTTGACTCAAGTGATTCAATTTAGTTGGGCTTGGGCTGATAGACTCAACCTAGACTTAGACAGACTTGGTTTGACTCAACCTGTGATATACACAAAGATGCAATACCTAAAGAATAAGAGGAAGACAAGCATGAAAGAAATACAATAACGAGCAAAGCTAGAAAAAAAAAGAATTAAAGAAGAAATTTGAAGGATTAAAAACAAGAGAAACAATTAAAGCTTTTGAAAGAAGAAATAAAAAAAAATTAAATAAGTAGAGTTCTTGAAGCTAGCAGAAACTTGAGAAAATGAAGGAATTGAAGGGAATCAACTTAAAAAAAGCTCATTGACCTTTAAAGCTCTCCAAATACTGCAACAATCACCTTAAACTATAAGGATTGCCAAATCATCAAAAGTCACCATTACATCTATGCACCTACTGAACCACCTAATACAATGTATCCACTTAACCACCTCACTAACTTTGAGAAGATTAGTTTAACTTAATCTTAGTTAACTTTTATTAATCTTTTATTAATTTTTGACTCTTAATGCAATCCTTGATCGTCCCACGAACTCTATAGAAGGGAGTCCATCCCATTGTACAAATATAAAATTGAGCGAATGAAAAAGCCTTTGAAGGTGTTTTTGAGAAGTTGAGATTGTCTCCTTTTCTTTTTTTTGTTCTTGAATTCTTATCTTGAGAAATTTTTTCAAGTATTGGCTCTTCAAGAACGTATCTTTGGAGGTTTGCCCCATGTTCTTCATCATTTCTCTTATCTTAATCCATTTTTAGTTACATTTTTCTTTGTCTTATTGTTTTTATCTTTCATTTTTGCATTTGTTGAATGCTTACACAATGGGTTTCTTCCATGCTTACACGATTGTCATTATTCCAACGTTTGAGTTTTATTCTTCATCTCCTAACAAGTTGATCTAGATTCTATATTCCTCTAAATAACCATATTAGTTGTCTTGGTCTTGATCTGGCTAAACCAGGCTTAGTATTGATCAAACTAGATAGACCTACATCTCAACTCGACTAAACTTGGATCAATCTTGACTCTGATAAAAATAGGACCATCTTAGCTTGATTAAATGTAGGCTCATCGACTCAGCTCAAACTGGACTTGGACGAATCGACTCGATCTTGACTTGAGTTGACTCAACTTGATTGAGCCTATGTCGACTTGACTCAACTTAGGTCTGAGACTTAACTCGACCTAGCTTGAGCTAGTCTTGACTTAACTTAGGTATGAGACTAAATGTAGCTTAAACACAACTTAGACAAATGTGGACCTGTCTTGACTTGATTGAATGTGGTATAATGAGACTTAATTTAACCTAGACTTAGACTTAGACATAACTTAATATGACTTGAACCAACTCAATTTCACCTTGACCCTAACTTATTAGCTCAACCTAAACTCAAACTGACTCAACTTAAGTGAATTTGACTTAACACTTGAGATACTATCTTAATTAAATCTAACCTAATATAAAATTTTATAACTTGAAAATAATATCATTTAACATAATTTTAAAAAAATATTTTATAATTATAAAATAAAAAAAATCTTGAAGAACTAAAACAAAATAAATAAACCAATCACGGTCTACTAGAAAAAATTATTAATATTGATATTTTAAACTTTTTATAATTATTTAATATTTAAATATTTTTTAAATCTAGCGATAATTAAAATACTTTATTCAAAAAGGTTAAAATTTACTAAATTTTGAATAACAATATTTTTAGAAAAAGGAATGATTTAAATTAAATTAATTTAAATACAATATATTTAAATATTTTAAAATCGTCAGATTCCCCATCCAAATAAATGGTCTAAGACATGACGCATCCAGGAATGGCCAAACCGGTATCACCAGGAAAGCGTGAGCCCTCGTACTCATCTAACCCTTCCAGATGAAGGAACTTTTATCAATGATCGTTGTTCAAAAGTCGAGAACACGAGAAAGGAACTCTAATTAAGCCAAAAAAAGAAGAAGGAGGGTTTACGTTTAAGGGGCCTTCAAAAGATAACTCCATTTCATACCATAACGTAAAGGAATATGACCAAGTCATATATACAAGACTCAATGTTGTAATGGCACGCATAACCAATTATCAAAATGTCGTATTCACCAACCTATTTGCTAAGCAGAAATGTTATTCATGATATGCAAAATACAATACAATATGCCTGAGGGCATCAGATTTTAAACATCCATAGAAGCAAAAAAGTCAGGCGATGATTATTCATAAAAGTCTCGTGAAGCAGTAATACTCAAATTTTCGAGTTACATAACCCTTGCTAAACATAAAATATGAGAAGTCCAAGGCCAAAGATATCCATGGCACATTTCGACATTATCCAATAAATCAAAAAAATTGTGGACTCATTCCACTTAGAACCAGCCCCAGTTTTCAACCAATCAACAACTTGTTTTCCTCCAAGAAGGTATAAGTTGGTACCTCTAGATTGTACGGTGCCGGTCCCTTCCTAATTCTGCCAGAAATATCATAATGTGAACCATGGCAAGGACAAAACCATCCACCAAAGTCACCCGCATTTGGCAAGGGAATGCAACCCAGATGTGTGCACACCCCAATCACAACAAGCCACTCAGGGTCTTTTACTCTGTCCGCATCCTGCTGGGGATCACGAAGAGATAAAACATCAACACTGTTTGCCAGCTTAATATCATCATCTGTTCTGCGCCTGATGAATACTGGTTTTCCACGCCACTTAACAGTCACAGTAGTGCCTGGCTCAATGCTGGAGAGATCAACTTCAAGTGAAGCCAGGGCAAGAACATCCTTACTTGCTGACATGCTGAGCACAAACTTGAGGACAAGGAGACGAACCAAGGAGGCATAAGCAAACCTACCACCAGTCAGGACAAAGTAGGCAAATGCCCTTTTGCTTGGGTCACCAGGAGGAAATCGCTCATGGTTGTGTTCGTCATATATAATCTTAGAAGATGGGTTTTTAACAGCGGCAACAGTTGCAGGAATTTCAGGAATAAGGCTGTTTTCTCTACCATGGATCAGAGATTCAGTAGCAAAACCTGGACAAGATAAAATGATATATCAGTCAATCCAAGAAAAAGTAAGCCTTAAACTAAGAGCAGAACCCAAAAAATCAACATATGCACAGATCACAATTACAACTACAAAAACAAAAACCCAAAGTAACATAACATGCAACTGCATATTAGGCCCACCATAATACACAAGTCTTGTTAAGGAATAACAAAATTCATAAATACTTTGCAATAAAGTATTCATCCAGTGACACAAAAGAGTGGTAAATCATAAGCATCACTAACAAGTAACAGAAATCATAAATATTCTGCTAAAATAATTGATCCAGTAATATAGACCCTGTGTCTGGATAGATATCTGAATAGCACTCTTATAGGAGAAGAAAATAAGAAAAAAGTAAAATAAAATTTTCCTATAAAATTCATGCACAAGGTAACATAAACTCTTGGAAAAGCTAAAATGATAAAACTACTACAAATTAACTTGTGCATAAACTAATTTTAGCTTAAAGGAGAAGCCTATTCAGTTTCCTTCATATTTTCTTTTCCTGTAAGTGCTTCTGAAAATATTTGTTTAAACAAAATCATAGAAGAATGCCAAATTATACTGATGATACAAATAGATACCACGTGGCACACACATAGAACAAACATAACTTAATAACTATTTGCATAGGTTCCTTTTTATTTTTAAAGATAGCAATGAAACTTTACCAATTAGTAGTACCACCATATAGAAGAACAAAAACAGTTAGGTAGTAACTTCTACGACTTCTTAGATTACATCCGCACCAATAGGAAAAACAGAGTTCTATTTTCACCACTCTTCTCTAAAATTCCTAAATGGATAACCCTTACCACACACCCTTTGATTTCCTAAATGGATAACCGTCTTCTATTTTCTATAAACACTGTAATCAAATTAAACTTCCATCATAGAAGCAGAATAAGTTACCTTCCATCAGAATGGGTTAAAACTGCATAGACAGGGAATATATGACCTTGAAACATTTAGCTACAACAAGGTTGCATAAATTTTCTCAAACCAACAATATAAAGAAAACGCAAACCGAATCCCACCCAAGAATTAAAAGAAAAAAAAGTACTACACAAAGTCAAGACATGAAATAACAGACAAAAAAATAGCTCGGAATCCAAATTCACAATTCCAAGAGGAAAACACGAGAACGAATCCCACGCCGTCTTCTAATAAGAAAATATCAATGAAAAATCCAAAAACTATCATCGAAAGGGAGCAAAGAACATCGCAATCCACAAACGCGAAATGCCTCCGGATGCTAAAACCTACTTAAATAAATCGGCCACGAGTACATCAATCATATACAAATTTAAGCTTAACAGATGAGCATAAGCATAAAAAAACATCCAATCAAGGATAATAATCACAAGGAGATGAACCCTAAGATTCAAATAACGAACGATCCAAACAAAATAAATTACGAGCGAAACGAATCATTTCGAAGCTTCGAATGAATCAATAAAAGGAAACAGAGGAGAGGGGAGCCCTAACCTCTGAAGGGAAGAAAGAATTCGGGTCGGAGCGAAAACGTGTCGGATCTGCGTTCCTCTGAGGAAAGGGGCGGCGCGACGGGGCTCTGAGAGAGAACCGCGGAGGCGGCGTGGTTGGCCCTCCACGGAGAGGAGGAGAGAGACGAAAGCCTCCTTGCTGCAACCCTCAACATGTTTCTTCTTCACCCTTCTCTTTCGTTCGTTCGTTGGTTCTCGCCCTGCGATTATGCCTCTTCTACACAACAACGAAACTCGCCAAAGAGAAAACAAAAATGTCTCCGAATTTCGCTACTCCGTGCCATTTTTGTCTCCAGTTTGGGCTGGGCTCAACCCTTTTGAATCTTACGGTCAGCCCAAAATGCTTTCGGTTTGTCGTTTTACAATTCAGACTTTTACTTTCTGCACCTCATAACTTCTTCCTACACTCCATAAATTTTAAACTTCTTGGTTTGCCATTCTTCTATTAAATGGAAATGAAGCTTTTTTCAGGCACCAGTATGCTACATTTGTGTTCTTTCTTCTTCATGGAGGAGGTGTTAGAAAGCAAGATTTTGGGATACTAATCAACTAAACTAAAAATCATTACATTGTGAAACTTGAAGGTGGATAATTGTGAGTATTAACACTCTCAATTTTGCTTTCGAACATACCTGATTTCTTATTTAAAGTTCTTTTTAAATTGCGTAATCTATAGTCATTATGTAATACTTAAGAGAAAAGTGAGTTCTTCTGGATCTTGTAATCTAAAGCACGTCACTAAGAGATTTATGAAACAAAAATTTAAACTTATATAAAATAAAATATCTTAAGTATACTATTTTAAAATTTCACTTTTTTGTACTATCATCAATACATCATTTAAAAACATAAATTGTGTAACCATTATATGATTATCGTCTCATTTATCAATCATATCTTTAAAATATTCTTCAAATATTTTAAATATAATAATTAAGAGATCTCAATTATTATATTTAAGAAATAATGATTATGTTTTTTTTTAATATTTTAATCAATTACTTGTTTTTAGCATTATCATAATAATTATAATTTTTTTTAAATATCTTAATTATTATGTTTAAAATAAAAATAAATGTTTTAATGTATCTATGCTAAACAATAATATTTTTTAACTATTGAAAACTTTTAATAATATTAAAATTAATTTAAAAATAAAATGAAATAATAAATTAAAAGATATATGATCAATTTTGATAATGCTTTCATTCAATGATAATTTTTAAAAATAACAGTTGAAGATAATGGTATAACTTATGAAAAGATAATTTCCGTATTTTAAGGATATATTTGTTATTATATGTTTATTTGAAAGAAAAATAATTTTTATCAATTTATTTTTGTAACAGTTATATTGATTGAAATTTTGTAATATTTGTTAACGGTTAATATTCGAACTAGTGTCCTTATAAATACCGAAACTAATATGTGTATATTTGATTGGAAAAGCAAGAGTCACTCACCCATAGCCAGAGAATAGTTCAGTCATAGCTTTAATTCAATTGAATTTTATTTTTCCAAAACCTGCAATCCCCTTCAAAATGTTAAAGGGTACAATTTATCACTGTGTTGTTTGAAAAGCTTAAAGAGCTTATAGAAAGTTTGAATCCTATGTTGTTTTTCATCAAGAACAAGTACGCTTACAACATTAGGTTTTCTGTTATAATTTAATTAAATTGAATACCTTTTATATATTTATCTGTAGGTATTTTATTTAGATATTCATCCAGTGATATTCTTAGATACTTTTAGATATTTACCCTTAATATATTTTTCTAGGTAATATACAGTGATATTATTTTATTCATATATTTTTTAACCTTTTTTTAAATCTATAACAATAATATATTTTCAAAAATTTATTGGAACATTTTATATCAATACTGTAGCGTTATTCAGATAGTTGTGTTCTACACATTTGTAATTGTTGAATTTCTAGAGCGTTTTCAAAAATATAAGTTTTAAACTTCTTACTTTGCCATTCTCTATTAAATGCAAATGAAGTTTTTTTCGGGCACCAGTCTGCTATATTTCTGTTCTTTCTCCTTCATGGAAGAGGTGTTGAAAGCAAGATTTTGGTACACTAATCAACTAAACTAAAATCATTATATGTAACCATCAAATCTTTAAAATATTTTTAAAATAAAGGTTAAATATCTTAATTATTATATTTAAAATAATAATAATTATGTTTTTCTAATATTTTAATTAATTGCTTGTTTTTAGCATTGTCATAATAATTATAAATTTTTAAAACATCTTAATTATGATATTTACAATATAATAAATGTTTTAACCTATCTTGGCTAACCAATAATATTATTTTTAAACTATGGCTAATTATTTATAATATTAAAATAAATTTTAAGAATAAAATGAAATAATAAATTAGAAGATATATCCTCAATCTTGATAATGCTTTCACTGAATGATAAATTTTAAAAATAACAGTTCAAGATAATTGTTATATTTTATGAAAAGATAATTTCGGTATTTTAAGGATTTTTTAAGGATCTGTTTGTTATTATATGTTTATTTAAAAGACACCAATTTATTTTTTGTAACGATTATATTGATTGAGATATTATAATATTTATTGACCGTTAATATTGACACTAGTGTCCTTATAAATACCAAAACTAATAGCTGTACATTTTGATTGGAAAATTAAGAGTCACTCAACCATAGCCCGAGGTCAGTCATGCTTTAATTAAGACGTTGAATTTTATTTTTCCAAAACCTGCAATCCCCTTCAAAATGTTGAAGGGTAAAATTTGTGATATCTGCATCATCCACCACTGAAGCTTAAAGAGCTGATACAAAGTTTGAATCCGATGTTGTCCTTCATCAAGAACAATTACGTTTATAACATTTAATTTGCTTGATTTTTGTTTGCATAAGAATATATATATATATATATATATATATATATATATATATATATATATATATATATATATAT
>Ga0209489_108057_pt1 | contig 14896 bp, 7 predicted proteins | sample SiratrowhiteBW_FD_187527 | JGI IMG/M metagenome (GOLD analysis project Ga0209489, IMG submission 187527) | Root nodule microbial communities of legume samples collected from California, USA - Siratro white BW (SPAdes) (version 2) | ecosystem: Host-associated > Plants > Roots > Nodule | place: USA... | reverse complement strand
ATATATATCCACTATAGTATTAGGATTAAATGGGACGTTGCAAAGAGATAATAGGGAATTCCCTATTATTTTTTATACCTTTTATTTTTTATTAGTATTTAGTTTAATTATTACTCATATTTTTGTCTTTTGTGAAATTCTAACTTTAATTTAGTTCTTTACCTTTTTATATAAAAATGTTATTATTTTTATTTTTTATACTTTCCGTAAATATGTTATATTAATTTTAGTTCTCAATAACATCATCAAGATGTCAGCTTATCTTTTTCATCATCACCAATATTTTTGTAATAGAAAATAACGATGCTAAAAACATTTTTTTTTTTTAATTCCAGATGGATGAAAACAAAAAATAAAACTACATAGTTGTAATATTGCACGAATTATAAACATATTTAACCCTAGATAAAATGTACATTATTCATTTAATAAGATAAAATTGTGTAAAATAATTAAAATTATAAATAAGCATAATTAATAAAAAATAAATTCAAATGTTATAAATTTTAATAATGGCCTTCAAAATGTATATTAAAGTGTTTATTTCCTTTCAAGAAATACTTTCAATGAAACTAAATCATAATTTACGTCACCCCTTAAATACTTCAACAAATCAAAACAAACCATTAGTGGTTATTATTATAGTGTTGTTATAATTAGCATATCAATTAGTGTATAGGGTCATCTTTGATTAAAAAACTTCAGATTTTGTGGGCAGCTTTCATGAATGTCAAATGGTTATTATATATATATATATTGTGTTCAAGCGATTATAATCCATTTATTCTAAAAATAATTGAAATGTTCAAATTAATTAGATTATAAGTAAATTTAATAATAATTATATGTATTTAGATATACTTATTTATGACATGTGTATTATAATTGATATTATATATAATAACTAATTATAAAGTTTAATATAATGTTATGAATTTATTAAAACTATCAACATCTATAATATTTATTTATAGTTTAATTAGTTTGTTTAATAATTTAAATTTGAATTCTTTAAAATATTAATTAATGAAACGTAACCAATAAAATGTATATATTTTTAAAATTAGCGTAAGTATATATAATTAAAATTTTACATTTTTAAATAAAATAAGATATTTCGTAATTTTTTTTTTAATTTTAGATCTCTCCTTGTATTATTAGTAGTTATTATATAGTATTCCTTTAATAATATCAATAGTAGTAATCAATCTGTCCGGAAAGCATATTCTGAAGCGAATTGATAAACAAATGTAATAATATCATTTTCTTAAGAGAATATGGATAATATAGATTGGTAGGTTACAATTATTTTAACACTTTTTGATAATTTATTTTATAAAAGTAAATCTACTCTTGACTCTTCAAATTCTGAATTAATATTGCACCAATTAAAAAGAAAATCCATACTTGTCCCTCCTTCTGCAATATATATAGTATAGATTTTTCACTAATTTTGTCCTCATCAAACATATTTCATTTGCAAATGGAATTGAAGATGGCAAGACTGATCTTAGGCCTCTTGGCCATACTCTTAATCTCCTCAGAAGTGGCAGCCAGAAATTTGAAAGAGGGTGAACTACATATCATTTTGTTATACTTTTTCTAATGAGTATTTTAAAGAATAAATATTTAATTTTTAAAAATTAGTTAAAATTTTGAATCTAGAATAAATTAATAGTTTATGTAATGTATTATATACTTTAATCATATTTTCTTTATTTTTCATTTTCATCTGGATGTCAGTCATATTCATCATTTTGTTTCACTCCTCCCTCACAAATTCATTTCTCTACAGTAAATTATTCATGAGTTAATGTTTCTGCAGCTGAGGTTGCAACAGAGACAAATGAAGTGGGTGACACCAAAGTCCTGGAAGCACTTCTTGGTGGTATGCCACAACTTGGTGGTGGCTATGATTATGGGAATGCAGGTGGTGGTGGCCCCCCTACATACGGATTCAGCCGGATTTGCATGCATGGCTGTTGTTACCCAACATCGTTAGGAGGTTGCTTAAGTTGCTGCCAATAAGACCCACAATTGAGACATTGCAGTTCTACGCACTTTATAATATATGTTATTAATAAAATCTCCTGGGGTAAGAGACATGGATACTGGAGATATTCCACAAGTAGAATGACGTTGAATAAGAATATAATACGTCACTGTGCCTGTGTGACTTGTTTAAGAGAAACTGAAACTGCACTCAGTTTGTCATGAATGATGAATTTACTCGTACTATTATTACTACTATATATATATATATATATATATATATATATATATATATATATATATATATATATATATTATCTTTTTATCATCTTCTCTATTGGTATGTTTCTCCTTCACAGCAAAGTATAGTATTTTCACGTGAGCAAAAAGATATTATTTATTTTACACGTTATAAACCCTGAATCCTAAACACATAGAGATTATCCCTTTAACCAATTCTATGTTTTTTTTTTCAACAGTAATGAATAAATAAAATAAAAAGAACACTTAAAGGAGTGTTCCAACCCTTATACAATGCATCCTAATCAAGAAAAGTGTCATATAACTACGAACATATAAAACCAAACAATAAGACACTCTACTAAACAAATCAGACCCAAGATCCTAAGGTTACCTGATAAGGAAATAGAACCAACATCCAGATCCACGTACATAGAAGGAAGGGGAGCCAACCAACCATATCTCAAGCCAATGATTGGAAGCACAACACCTGAGAGAGAATCCAATCTGAATAAGAAAATGAGGTTTTCTTCATCTTTGACTTAGCCTACAACCAGCTCTTAAGGAGAGCTAGACTAAAGATCTCATCAGCATCCACAGTCCCACCCTTAAAAATCGCCTTATTTCTATGGCTCCATACTTCCGAAACAATGGCAACCCATACCTCTTTCTAGGCTCCATTAATGTTTTGCTTATGGCCCAGTAAACAAAAATTCTGAAAATTGACAAGAGTGATCTGATGTCTAACACCCACCTTCCCTATCTACCTGTGGCACTAATCCCACACTTGTTGTACAACTCTACGTATTGAACAAATTATTATTATTATTATTATTATTATTATTATTATTATTATTATTATTATTATTATTATTATTATTATTATTATTATTATCATTATTATTATTATATAAATCGAAAAATAATATTAATGTCTAGTGATTGTATTGATGGAAGCAAATTATTATTCATTACTTTTGTTTTATATTTTTTTAATATCATTTTTGTTAAGTAGTCAAAATTAATTTGGTTTCTCGAATGTCATTCTATTTTTTTTTTAAATAATTCAATTTGGTCCAGAAACTAGAAACTATGTGTCCTTGTCCAATGGTTATAATATTTGTGGAAAGGATTTTTTTAATATTAATAGTTTTTTATTTTTACAATGCATTATTTTAAAAAATTTAGAACCACATTAAATAAAATAAAAATTAAAAAATTGAATTAATTTTTAGTTAGTTATATTAGAATAAAAAATAATATTAACTCTTATAATTATAATTATTTTAGTACCACTTGATAATTAGCTAAACTAACTCTAATAACATTCTTGTTTAAGCTGACATTATATTTTAGTAGCTTAAACTACAATATTCTTGTAATAAATAATACTATATAAATTGAATACAAATTTTACTTTATATCATTAATTATAATTTTGTGAGACTGAATTATACACTCATTTATTCTTGCTTATTGAATACATGAAGCTTGTCTTTTCTCCCAAACCTTTGCTGTCACTAGATATTTCACAAGTATAGATAATGTTGAAATAATCAATAACTGAAATATATAGTGTAGAAATAGATTGCCATAAATAATGACTTTGTTAATTTTTTCTTGTTCTAAGAAAAATAACATACCAAAAAATAACAAACTTATATGAATTTAACAGTCGTAATTTTTTTAAAATACAATATAAATATACTATATTTTGTTATATTTTTATTCTATTGGATTCATTTATAAACTTATTACAAAAACGAACAACTATCACAAGGAAAATTATCTTAAAAATACCACTGTAACAAGTTTTCGATTTTTCTATTGTTTTTTAATCTTGATCTCAAAACGAATTTCAATATGGAGTTTTTAATCAAATTTCATATACTATATATGATTGATATATAGTTTGAAGGGAAAGTTGGTCATTTTTCAACTGTTTTATTAATTATGTAAAATCAATTAAAAATATCCTACTTTTAAATTTATTGTTCCGAGTCCAACTATGCAGTTAGAATTTTGAAATTCTGTGAAAAATAACAGAGTTATATATTCCTCAGATATAAATTTTAAAACTTCATATATAATTTTACCCTTTAAATTATGCTGTATGGCCAAAAGTAATATTATGGTCTCAAACTAGCATGACGAATCTACTTACACTTTCATAACGTAGCACATACACGTAGTCACTTACAGTAATTGCTGCACTTCAATGTCACGCAGCCTACAACTAACTAAGCATTGAAAATGGAGAAAGATATTGTGCTGGAGATGAAGAGCAAGTAGGTTAGAACATAATGAATTTGTACGCTATACGGCGCCCATTAAGAGGGTGCCAACTTTTTCCTGCTCCTCTCTATATAATACAGAGTATTTCCACTGATTTTCTCATCCTTTGTTACTTAGAAAATATTCTCATTTGAGTATATCTTTCGTAGTTTACTCCAGAAACATGGCTTCCAAGACCAAGATAGCATTAGTTCTCGCAGCTCTGCTGGGCATCCTCATTTTGATTTCCCCAAAGGTGGCAATGGCAGCTAGGTCTTTTGAAGAGGGTGAGTTATATTCATTTTGCCTCATACAAGGGTATTTGAAAGTAAGAGATTTTTTCAAACAAATGGTTAGTTGACGTAAGAGTTAATGCTTGCAGGCGAAGTTAAAGAGACAAATGAAGCAGGAGATGGCAGATTAGTAGATGATATTACAATCCCAGACATCCTTAATGGAGTTGTTGGTGGCATTACAGGCATTGTTGGTAGCATCCCAGGTATCGGTGGTCTCATCCCAGGTATCAATGGTGGTGGCACCCCAGGTAACAGTGGTGGCATCCCAGGTATCAGTGGTGGCTTCCCTGGTGGCAGTGGTGGCATCCCAGGCTTCAGTGGTGGCTTCCCTGGTAGCAGTGGTGGCATCCCAGGCTTCAGTGGTGGCATCCCAGGCTTCAGTGGTGGCATCCCAGGTAACAGTGGTGGCTTCCCAGGTATCAGTGGGTTCTTTGGTGGTGGCTATCCAGGTCAAGGAGCATATAGAAGGGGACCGGGTTGCCCTTATGGATGTTGTGATTGGGCACTTCAAGGTGGTTATTGCACAAGTTGTTGCACAATCTGAGGATTTGACCCACAAATAAGACACTGTAGTTCTACCTTTTTTCTTTTTTCTTTTTCCTTTAATCAGTCAAATAAATTTTATTTAAATATGAAATAATTTCTCATGACAGAACAGAGACTTTACTTCTTCTTTTTTTTTTTCTTTTATCATCTCTCTGCTGTTAAGTTTTTTTTTTTTTTTTTTCTTATATAACCCTAGGTAATTCATATAATTATGTTCTATTTATTCAGAGAACATTGCAAGCCGAAGCTTAATTGAACAAGGTGATTATTACTGATTTCCATTAATTAAAAAAAGGCTAATAAACTTTGATTGAATAATTTCACAGCTAAACATATGTAACTCAAACCTCGTTAACCTTTTAGTCTATATATATAGGAGCCTTCTTAGCTAGAGTATGCCAATAAAAAAAATAAGAACCAAGATATACGTGGCCTATAATTTTTTTATCTGTACAAAAAATTTTCAAAATTAAAATATAAGATAGACTTTTTAGAGTACCTTTTAAAAATTAAAATTATTATGGATTCAGATAAATGATACCTTGTGGTGTAGGGTTGATTATCATTAAAGAGTTTAAAATTTTTTAAAAGCTTTAATTTTATAGAATTGATGTTTAGAGGTTTCAGCTTAAATGAGTGGCTTATAATATCCTTTAGGGTTATAATATCCTTTACAATGCTTAATTAATTGTTATTCGTTTTCAGTTTCAATATGCCCAAATATTTTATCATTTAATTAAATATTTTTTCTACCAATTTACCATTAAAAGTTTCACGTTTAATTTAAATATTTTTCATCTTTTTTTAAGCTATAGAAGAAATTAAAGCTTTCATGCTGTCTAATTTAATTGAGGTATATGAATCTTAACATGCACCTGTGCACCTGCTAAGAGTTAGACCTTGTATAAACAATTTGATACAATTGACTATGAATACCACTACTTCTAGCAGAAGACAGCGTCCACTATTCAGACTTTGTAAAATTAATTGAATCGGACAAATAGCCATCAGCGTAAGCCAGTTATAGTCTTAAGGCTCAAGTTCAATCAAGTATATTGGTGTTTGAATCCTATAACATATATAAGGTGGGGGATAGCTAGATTACTAGTTTTTTCAGTCACTTGTACGGAACAAGCTTAACTTATTTATATGTTTTATCATATTTTGACTGGTCTTTGTAATCATAAGTCAAAGTGAAAATAGAGAATGATGTTGTGTTGATTTGGTACTGATTTTAGCTCAGGAGAACAACTCATAGCAGGGCAGGAACAATTTTGTCAAGTTAGATGAAGAGTCACCTATTAATTATGACAGATAAAATAGAGGATTTCAAGATTAGTTCATTGCAACACGAGAACATGATCACAAAATCAAAGTAAACTAACATCAACAATTAAGAGAAGTAAATGCTATATATACTTAGAAGTTTTTCAATGCACAAAATTATGTAGGATAGTTTGTTTGAGTCTCTTATCATTGACAACTGGTGAAAGCTTGTATATAATTAAAGTTAGAAGAACTCATTTGTAGTATAGTTGAAAATGTTGTTTGTTGATTTTTAATTATATTTGAGATAGCTGGAAGGGGGCCATATTTTCTGTAGACATAGGGAGAAGACATATCACTCTAACCTATTTGTTTTGGCAGCTATATTTTAATTTAGGGGTTAAATGTAAAAGTATTAGACATAGGCATTGTCATATTAGGTGTGTAGGTATATTAGATGTTGTATATACATTTGTAGGCATATGTTTATTAAGCAAAATTGTATAAGAGCTAAAATACTTCAAACATTCCTTTTATTTATTTATTTTTTATTGTCAAAAAGAATGTTATATATAAATCAAAATTTAAGATATATCTGTTTATTTCTTAATTGATTGAGTGAGGAACAACTATTGAGTTTTTTATGTGTCTTGGGAGTTGTCTTAGTGGTTAAGCTTGACTTGCTTTTGTGCAAGGTGTGAAAAGTAAAACTTTTTACTTCACTGAGAAAGGTCCACGAGGTGAAATAATCATTTTACGAAAATTCAATCTAGGCAACTCTCTCTTGATCTTGTTGTTATACATTATGTCTAATTTTAATATAGTTACATTATCTTAATTCTAGTATTTTGGTAGTTTCTGTTTTGTTTTTTTCTTACGAGACATTTAAGTTAAGCTTGCATGAATACAAACTTTGCTATGCTATGAAGTGAAAAAGATTTTGTAAATAAAGTTGAATGAAAAAATTTATTGGCCTATATAGCTATATTTAAAGTTGGAGTGGCAATGTACCAAAATTATAGATCATACAAATAATTGAGATTATTTAATTAAGATTTAGATAATCTAATATTAGTAATCTTACAATAGTAACTTTATACCTTTATACTTCAATATAGGTCATTTTCTTAAAAGGTTTTGAGTTGTCTTTATTTGATATTCATTTCATAAAATATTAAAAAGAACCAAATGTGAAAAGACGTGTTTGAGTATACCTCCTTTCGTTTTGGGTTTTCCAGCATTTGGAATTCAGAAAACATTTTTTACATTGTTATAATCTTAAATGTTATTGTTTTAGTTTTTAAAAAAAGAAAACACAGAGTGCATTTCTTTACCCTCAAATGAAGTTCACCACTGACTCTATACAGAGAAAATCAACTTCAGTGCCATGAATCTAATTCACACATACACAAGTATCAACATCAAGCAATGAATGCTACATCCCAAAAATACGAAGAACGTTGAGTATGGTATCAGAAATGCGTTTTGGAGAAAGCTGAATTTATTATTTAGCCTGAATTGGCAAGTCCGAAAGCTTATGCCCTTGAACCTTTTTTTTGTTAACAAGATTAAAAATGGAGTAGCTAGACAATCCATTAAAGAAAAAGCAAACAACCTTTGAAGGAAAAATGTTGTAACGTGTATAAATTGTTTTTTAGGCATTTCGGTAACTTAATTTTCCGTGTTTGACCTGCAATTTAAATTAAGATAAATTTAACTACACGCCATCTCTTAAGTATTTTCTGTGTTACCTTTTAAAAAAATGAAATATCATGTTTTAAAGACTTTATTGAATGTAAATATATATAATCCAAATAATATTTTGATTAGAGAGCAATAATAAAAATATTATTTACAAAACAATAATGGCAGAATCTATATGTAATTTTTTAAAGAAAAAATTGTCCGTAAAATTTAGAAATGTCAAAATTAGGGAGCAAAAAATAATTTGTTTAGTATATTTATTTTTTTATTTATGGATTTTTAGTAGTGTCATTAGAAAAAAAAAATATATGCATTTTGCAATGTTATATCAACTTAAATATTTTCAAAAATTCACTCGAAATTATTATAGTAAGTATTTAACTTGAGAGTTTATAAATTTTATAATTGATTTCATGTACTAATACTGAAAATAATTTTCTTGATTTCTCATTTTTGCATGGAACAAATTGTTTTGAAGATGACATCACTTTTCTTGACTTAAAAATGTAAACTTTTCCCTGTTGACCTCTGAATGCTTGTAAGCACTCGTTCCATATTTTACTATTTCATTACAGAATTACGTTCGTACAAGCATCAAACAATGAATGCTACTTCCTAAAATTAAGAAGAAAGAATGTTGAATTGAGTGTGGTATGAGAAATGCAAACCTTGAGCTTCTTCTAGAAAACTGAATTTATTATTTAAATTGGCAAGATGGAATCTTCCTCAACACCAACTATCTCCCTCCTTCCTACTACTACATATACAGCCACTTCCTCACTAATCTTCAATTCCACATCTCATCACAAAACATATTATTTCTGAAAGATAGTTTCTGAGGAAAGCTTACTCATCCTAGGCCTCTTGGCCATGGCTTCTGTCATACCCTCTCAAGTGACTGCTAGGAACCTTGCTGAGGCTCGCTCAATAAAGGGTCAGTTATGAATGCATTTTACTTACAATAACTTTACTAAACTCATGGTAAAACTTGGGTCATGTTCCTCAATCATAGTTACTGCTTTCATAAGAAATATACATGTGTGATTATGACATTTGTTCATGTTCTTCCATGTGTTTGTGACTGAACTTGCTATAGAGAAAAACGACATCACTTATATCAAAAATGGAGAACCAAGCAGAGGAAGCGTTGTTGGGACCTGTTCAACAACAAATTGCATCGGTTTGAATCCTCCTCCTGGCCATGAAGCACCCCCCGGTGACTATTGGAGCGGGCATGAAGGAGATCAGCCTGGCGGTGGACCCGGTGATTATGGAGGAGGTGGTTGTGGATTGTATGGAAATGATTTGTATTGTGACGGTGAACCTGGACTAGGTGATTATTGAGGAGGTGATAATGGAAACGGCCATGGCACTGGTTACGGTGGTAAGGCTGGTGGGCGTTTCGGCGGCGGGCCTGGTGGTGAATACAACGGAGGGCCTCGTGGGCTTGGCGTTAAGAGGTATCCGAGAGACCATAATTAGATAATTTGTGAGCAACAGTTATGTTTATAGTGTTCTGCTATGCTTATATGAACACAGACACTTCAAAGATTATTTAACCTAAATAACACTGTTTCTTCCACTTCCTATTCCTGTTGCTCTTAACCACATTCTTATATCATCTCAGCTTATTAAGAAGAGGCAAAAATCACAGCCACACCAGAAAGGAAGCCATAGAAATGGAAACACTATGCATCCTAAAGCTTTAATTTAGTTTACTGTAGGCTGGCAAGTTCAGAGGTTTAAGCTTTAATTATCAGATCATAAATTTTATTATTTGGATCAAACTTTCATTAGTTAATTTGCTAATTCATGGTTCATGCAGTCCACAGAACACTATTCGGAATCAAATCATCAATTAAAATAAAATATTTCGAAAATAAACTTTCAATTACATCGAACTAGTTGAAAAAATTTGAAGCTTTCTGTGAAATTAACTTCTAGGCTTATATAGTTGAAATTTTTGTCCTTGTATCATACAAAATCTGCAATTTCAGTTTCTAAATTTTTGTTCACAATTTAAATTTTTTTATGTTTAATTATTCATAATTTTGAATTTCTACTTTATTATTTGTTATCTTGTTCAATTTTCTTTTTTTAAAAATATATTTATATTTATTAAAGTCCTCCCGTTGCTATTATTTTTTAATTTTATAAAAAATCATAAATGCCATGTATTTTTTTTTCAGTCTCAATGTAATTACAAATGATTAAACTAGAAATTGAATTTAATAATTAAAATCACATACAAAAATTAGAGACGAAGTTAAGAAATATTAAGGAACTAAAATTATAAAAAATTAAATCTAACTAAAAATACAATTAAATTTGATTTCTTAAGGAATCCAATTTGTGTTAATACCAAATTGTTAACTAAAAAAACTAATTCGAAAGTTTTACTATACCAATTATTGGATGGAGTCTAGTCAATTACCTTTTTAGCAACAGTAAAAAAACTATATAAATTGAAAGTATAAATAAGATATTTCACGCTACAATAAAAATTGCATTTACCTACAATAAAAATTCGTATCTAATTGTATGTAATTCAAAATTATCTATAAATTACATACAGATAAAAATTCGTATGTAATATAGTCATATGTAATTTACATATAGATATTATATACGAATTTTTGTATATGAATTTTACATACAGATCTTTCCGTAAATAATTACATATAGATTTAAATCCATATGTAAGTATAAAATATTTTTTAAAAATTATTTATTATTATTATACTATATTATTTATAATTATTGGAATTAATTATTGAGATTATTATTATATTTTTATTATTATTAATTTTAGTATTAATAACAATTACATTATTATTCACCCCAAAGTGGTGACAGGATGATTCGAGCCCAAGTCCTTCAACATACATACACCAACACCAAATTTGTCATCATATAATCATTAATAATATTCTTATAATGACTCTTGTAATTATTACTTTTGTCATATTAATAAGTATAATATTATATTAAAATAATAATATTGTTATTATTAATATTAATAATAATATAAATTATATTAATAACAATATCTTAGATCATATTAATATAATGTTAATTATAATAATAATATTAATAAATATAATATCAAAATAACATGGCATTTATTTGTATGTAAAATCCGTATGTAAAATCTATATGTAATAAATTCGTATGTAAAATCCGTAGATAATTACATACACATTTTACATACGAATCTGAATCCGTAGGTAACAAATCCGTATGTAAAATCCGTATGTAATAAATCTGTATGTAAAATTCGTATATAATAAATCCGTATATAAAATTCGTATTTAATACTAGATTTACCAATAGATAAAAATTCGTATGCAATAATCTGTATGTAAATCAAGATTTTCTTGTAGTGTCAACCTTATATAAAAGTTAAGATAAAAAATAATAAATGCATGTTCTATGATTTTCACATATATAAATAATATGATCATAAATAAGGATAACCTTTAAATAAATATATAAAATTAATAACTCACAAAAAAAATTAGTCTTACAACTTTTTAAGTCTAATAAAAAATTATGTCTTAATTAATACATAAATTTTATTCAGAATAAATATAAATCTTGAGAAACAAATTTTGATCAAACAATTTAAATATTACTCCTTTATATCCTCTAGTGTAATCATAAACTCGAGATTGCCTAACCTCTTTTAGGAATAAGGACATTATTAATCACTTTGAAACTTTTTTGCAATTGGTTTGAGTAAGAATTCTAACATAGTTTGAAAAGGGATGTCGTTGGCAATAGTGTGAAAATTTTGGAAACATAGAAATAAAATTGTTTTTAGTAACGGGAAGGTGGATGAGGTTGAGATTTTTGCAATGACATAAGTGAAAGCGTGGTATTGGGCTAAGACTAGTAGGCAGAAAATACACTACTCCTTTTTGGACTGGTTCCTTAACCCATGAGAATTTTTACTAGAGCTTAGGTAGTGATTGTTGAAGAGTGCTGGTTGATCTCTCATTGTAAATCCATACTAAGCGTACTCGGGTTCGTGAGGAGGCAGGTAGAAAATGAACTAGTTTTGTGTTGTATTTACTTGCAGGTAAAGCATGACAGTTCTAAACTGATAATAAATTTGCATACGAAAAAGGAATGAGGTGTAGTAGATTTTATGATAAAATGTAATGTGGTGCTAAAGTTTGGAGACAAGGATGGTAGGAACTACAATATATCAGATTATGTTAGAATATAGCTACGAGAATATCATGCCTCCATTTTAGTTAACATGGCATGTTATTTGTCATTTTAATCTTGAGCTTTGACAAAATGTTGATTCTGTATTATTGCTGTTATCTGTTTTATAATTAGAGTTTTATTATAGCTGTATAAGTATGTTTTATAATAGGATTGGAACACCTCTAAAGTATTTTTATTAATTTTATTCTTCGTCGTTAAAAAATAAATAAACAAACTCGAGGTTGCGTATTTTTTTTATATAGTGAGTTGTTTGTTGGATGATTTCAGTTTTTGAACCTAGAGGAATGTTATAGACTTTTTTTTATGTTTGGTATGAAAATATATTATTTTATATATTCCTGAAGGTTTCTAAAGGGGGTGAAGATGGGTAAAAAGAACCACTTCCAGATGCGATTTATAATACAAAGGATAAATGGTTAGACAAACTAACTATTGTGATATATGTTAGTATGTAAGGTAAAAATTTAATATTAGTTTTCCAGAAGCATTCAATCATTATATATCTTAAGTGGAGATGTAAAACCTTTAATAGGATTGATGTGTAATAATTCATTTGTTGAATGTGATTATATGTTTAATAGTTAGTTCAATCTGTTTGTGTTTGTAATTTAGATATAATTATACTAACTATTGTGTATAATCAATAGTTAGAAATATTATCTTCTTATATTTTCTTTTTTTATCAATTAGAAATTTCTTTTTAACAATATAAATATATATTTATATATATATATATATATATATATATATATATATATATAATTAGTTAATTAATTTTTATTTTATTAATATTATTATTTTTGTTTTAAATAATCATATATAATTTTTATATTTATAAATATGTTTTATTCATAACATCAATATATTATTATTATTATTTTATTTATTGTATTATTATTATTATTATTATTATTATTATTATTTTATTTAGTCACAATGATTTTTTAAAATCGCTCGATTTAGTTTTTAATGTTCAAATCTTAACTAAAATATAAAATACTTTTAAAATGATAACTTAATAACATAAATTAAAATTTAAGTTTTTTTAGTTTTTATTTGAAGATAAAAATAAAATAATTAATATATTTATTTTAAATTATGACATGTAAAAGTTAAAGAGAAATAATAAAGATGAATAACCTAAGAGAACAAAATGCAAAGAAGAAGAGAAAGAGATAAGGGAGAGAGAAAAAGAAAAAGAAAAGAAAGAATAATAACAAATGAAACCTAAGATTTAATAATAAAATATTATTCTTTTTATAAATAAGAGTGTGAAATAAATGTATTATCATTAGTCTAATTTTAACGGAAACGTGGCTGTTGAAACGGAATGAAACTGACTCTTAGTTAGTTAGAAGTCAACTTGAATTTCAGTGTACTTGGACCTTTCACTTAGTGTTGAACGTTGCTCAATGTAACGTTTACAATAACAGGTTTTCATGGCAAAATATTAATGATGCTTTTCAAATGTGGTCCTGTTCACTCACTCGCATGTAATTTTTTATATTTTTTCTTGCACTATATATAGGGTTTCCCTTGAACCTTTAATCCATCTCAAGTTTTGTTATGATTATTAACAAAATGAATCTCAAGCTTTTTATTTTGATGTGTGTTCTGTCCGCGGTGATTGTCATCGCTGCGGTTGTGGCTGATGAGCATCCTCAAGAAGAGAGAAGAGGTAGGAAGCTCTCAAAGCTTTATTTTAGGTTTTTGAGAGTGCAGTTTATTTTTTCGTCAATTAATAAAAGTATATAGAAACGACATGTCAATATAGTACTCCATATTTGTGATGCCATAAGATTAATGAAAGTTCAGAAGTGCATTCCTATTTCCACTTATTTGGTGCATGAAATGCATGGGAAATTGACGTGTTTTAAAACCTTTGTTGATGACGTTGTAGGAGCAACTGGAATTGACGAAAAATTTAGTGGATGCGAGGAGGACCAGGGATGTAAGTATTTAGTTTCCTTTTCCTTTTGTTTTGCTTTAGTTAGTTGGAATATTTGGTAATGATGGTAATTTGAGGAAATAAACATGATACATGAATCTTAAATGTGGCGGTTATGCAGTTTTGAGCGGTAGGAAATTGGTGTCAAATTATGGTACCGATTGTAAAGGAAAGGGAGGAAAAGGAGGTGGTGGACATGCTGGTGGTGGACATGCTGGTGGTGGAGCTGGCGGTGGCCAAGGAGGAGGAGGTGGATCAGGAGGTGGTGGTGGTAGTGGTGGAGGTGGAGGTGGAGGTTGGGGAGGTGGTGGAGGTGGAGGTGGAGGTGGAGGTTGGGGAGGTGGTGGAGGTGGAGGTGGTGGAGGTGGAGGTGGTGGAGGTGGAGGTGGAGGTG
>Ga0209489_108055_pt1 | contig 14900 bp, 20 predicted proteins | sample SiratrowhiteBW_FD_187527 | JGI IMG/M metagenome (GOLD analysis project Ga0209489, IMG submission 187527) | Root nodule microbial communities of legume samples collected from California, USA - Siratro white BW (SPAdes) (version 2) | ecosystem: Host-associated > Plants > Roots > Nodule | place... | reverse complement strand
CAATTTTGAATATTTTATTAATTTCTAATAATATAACATTTAAATTTAATTGATATAATCTTATAACAAACTTTTAACGTTTTTCATTGTATAAATGATTTTTTTTTAAATTGTAGGTAGTTAATTTAATTTAAAAAAAAATACTTAAAGGGTAAAATAATAAGGATAAAATAACTAAAAAGTAATGATACGAGAAAATCCATTTTTAAATGTTATAGATATATTTTGAATTTTAACATAAACATAGTTTTAATTAAAAGATTATGATTGGTATACCTCGTCTATACTCAATTATAAGAAGAGAAAAATATTTGAGAAAATCAAATATAAATTCATTTTATCATTTTTTTATCCTATCTAATAATGCCATTTCAATAATATATTTTAATAAATTATTTTTCACCATTTTTGTTTTTTTATATTAAATTTAAAGTAAAGACAACGTATTTTTACTATATTTATTAGAATTAAATGATAGTATTAATTAGATTTGTTAATTAATCTAACTAACAATAAAGCTGGTAAATGTAATTACAATTCTAACAACAATTGAAATATACATCTAGTGACTCAGAATGAAGAACCTCGCCGTGAATTTTGCAAAGAAGGACAAAGGTAATAATCTCTAAAGCTTACAACAGAGTTATTTTGTTCTATAAATAAAATCTATTTTTTAAAATACTAAAAAAATGTGTATTTAATTAATTTAAAAATAACAAAAATAAGAAAATAAAAACATTTTTTATTTAAATATTACAAAATTAAAAAATGACTTTTTTTATAAAAATTTTAAAATAGTTAGTTTTGGATTTTATCACCTTTTTTTTTTCAAAAAATATAAAAAATATATATATGTAATTTGAGGTCCAACCCACTAGGTTTTAAATGAGAAAAATAATAGCACGCAAGATTACTTTTCATACATCCTCTACTTCTAAAAGTATTCCCTGCTCTTCCATTTAGGCTAACCGGTTAGGTTACTTTTCACAACTCCTCTTTTTCTATGTGCAACCCCACTCTCTCATTTGGGCCGGCAGATCAGGATACTTTTCGCACTCTCTTTTTCTATGCGATTCCCTATTCTCCCTTTTAGGCCAGCAGGTGAAGATCACTTTTCACACCCCTCTTATTCTTTGTGCACCCCATTTCCCTTTGGACTCTCGAGCCAAAGTTGCTTTCTTACACTCCCTTTTCTGCTTAACACAATCCCCTTACACCTTTTTCTCTCTTATATTCACTCTCTGCTCCCTACATTTTTACTTTACACCACCTCTCACAATCACCTTTTTTTTAAACTCTCCCTGCACTCTTCCTCTCCCGTACACAAGATCTTGCGTGCCCCCACTCACTGTTCCATGCACCACAACCTCCACACATTTGGGCCGGCAGATCAGGATACTTTTCGCACTCTCTTTTTCCATGCGATTCCCTATTCTCCCTTTTAGGCCAGCAGGTGAAGATCACTTTTCACACCCCTCTTATTCTTTGTGCACCCCATTTCCCTTTGGACTCTCGAGCCAAAGTTGCTTTCTTACACTCCCTTTTCTGCTTAACACAATCCCCTTACACCTTTTTCTCTCTTATATTCACTCTCTGCTCCCTACATATTTACTTTACACCACCTCTCACAATCACCTTTTTTTTAAACTCTCCCTGCACTCTTTCTCTCCCGTACACAAGATCTTGCGTGCCCCCACTCACTATTCCATGCACCACAACCTCCACACATTCGTGTCACCTTTTTTATTATCTTTTGTAATATGAAGAGTGTTCTCTCTCGTACTCACTCTCAACGTTGGCATTTTCTGCCCTCTACCCTAAATACATTCCCTACACTCATATATATATATACTCCTTTACTTTACGCTCACTCGGGAAGAGAGTTTTTCGAGTCTACAAATTGTCTGTGTCTTTTCTTCACACATCCACAATCAGAAGTAATTCACAATGAGAAACAGGAAAGAATAACAGAGTAGCAATAAGAAGCATAGAGCAGAGAGAAGGGGAAGGGACAAGCAGGTCGCAGAGGTATGACTCTAGGCTTGAATTTTGTTTGCGTCATAAGCATTTCATAGTGTCTCTGGTTACATACATTTCATCTTTCTATTCAATCATTATTCGAAACCAATAACATTAAAAATAAGTAAAAGAAAAATAAAAGGAGAGGGCGAGTGAGGGAGTTATTGAGAACAAATTTTGAATGAAATCATGGTGTGATATTGGATGAGAATCAACAGCAAGAAAATCAGAAAACGAAAAAATGTGATTAGCACAGTGACCAAAGTGTGTAGATGAAGTGCACCGATGGAAGTGTGTAGAAGAACAATGAAAATAAATCAGAGAAAAGTGTATGAAAGTCTTATTCATTCTTTATATGAAGGAACACACTACAAACTTTTTGGTCTCTCTTTTTTATAATATAATAGGGGTATGGGTGTATAACAAAATATAAAACAAAAATTTAATATAAATAAAACTTGTCTATACAATTAGGTAAAAATCAATATTCTCCCCTCAAACTGGATAATGAATACTCATTGTACCAAGCTTGAAAATAATGGCTTTAAAGTTAACACAATGTAAAGGTTTAGTAAAAATGTCAGCAAGTTGATCACTTGAACGAACTGGAAGAAGATGGAAAAGGTGATTGTTAAGCTTCTTACGAACCACATGACAATCGATGTCTATATGCTTTGTTCACTCATGAAATGTAGGATTATAGGCTATGTGGCATGCAACTTGATTATAATAATATAGGACAACAGTGACAGTAGGTTGAACATGAAGATCATGAAGAAGATAGGTAATCCATTGTAGCTTGCATGTGATGGTGCCAAAGGCACAATATTCAACTTCAGAGGAAGAGCGTGACACGATATTTTGCTTCTTGGATTTCCATGATATCAGAGAAGTACTAAGAAAAATACGAATTCCAGTTACAGAACGTCTAGTTTCAGGACACGTGGCCCAATCTAAATCACTAAAAGCTTGCTTTCAATTGTATAGTAGAATTGGCAGCAAAAAATAATCCTTGAGCAGGGTTAGATTTCACATACCTCAGAATATGTTGAGCAGCTTTGTGATGTTGAATAGTAGGTTCTTGGACAAATTGGCTTAGAAAGTGCACAACATAACTTATGTCAGGACGAGTGTTAGTAAGATAGAGAAGTCTCCCAATTAATCTTTGATAGGAATTAGCTTCAACGAGGTGTGTCTTATCTTCAAATAAAATTTTAGTGTTGCTCTCAAAAGGAGTTGAAGAGAGCTTTGCTAGCAAGCATCCCAACTTCATGAAGAATATCAAGTGCATACTTTCATCGACAGATGTGGATCCCTTTCTTTGATCTAGCAACTTCCAGGCCAAGGAAGTATTTGAGTTGACCTAAGTCTTTGATTTTGAAAATAGAATCAAGGAAACTTTTTATGTTATTAATTTCATTCATGGAATTCCCAGCAATATATCATCTACATAAACAAGTAAAGCAATGAAAGTATGTGTAGATTTTTTAATGAATAAAGAATTATCAGAATTGGACTATACAAAACCAACAATAATAAGAGACGAAGATAATTTTACAAACCATTGCCTACTTGTCTGTTTTAACCTATATAAGGATTTGGATAATCTGCAAAGTTGATTTTGATTAGATATGTGAAGACCTGGAAGAGGAGTCATATAGACTTCTTCATCAAGATCCCCGTGTAGAAAAGCATTGTCCATATCTAGTTGATGTAAATGCCAATTATGGGCAGCAACAAGGGCAAGAAGAACTCTAATGGTAGTAAGTTTTGCAAAAGGTGAAAAAGTATCCAAATAATCTATACCTTCAACCTGATTATATCCCTTTGCAACAAGCCATGCTTTATACCTTTCTATTGAACCATCTGACTTGTATTTGATCTTATATATCCACTTTCAACCAATGGGGGTTTTGTCAGGAGGTAACTCGGTAAGATGCCAAGTCTTGTTTTCCTGAAGAGCACAAATTTCTTTGTTCATGGCTTCAATTCAGTCAGAGTTTTTTATGGCCTCCTCATATGTGTGAGGTTCAACATGTGAAGATATAGCCATAGCAAAATTTCAATGTGTGTCAGATAAAAAAATCATAGCTCAGAATTGAAGAAATTGGATGTTTTATCTTAATATGAGAAGAATTATTTGATACATTACTAACCCGATGATCATAGTCAGTGAGATATGTAGGTATTATTTTAATTTTGCTGGATTTTCTCAAATCTTCCTCTTGATTGGTGTTATTAACAGATTTTGTATCTTCATTTGAAGAAGAATTATGATAATTATGCTTATTGTTGTTAGAGTTATTATCCATAAGATTATCTCGTGTATCATCAGTATCTGTACTATGACTATGACTAACAATTTCTCTAAAATCCTTAATAGGCTCAAGTAGCAGATTATCATCCTCTTGATTATTGTTACCATGATCAAGATTGTGGTTTATAGAATATTTATAGGGAAATGTGCTTTTATGAAAAATAACGTTCCTACATATGAAAATTTCTTTGCTTTTAACATCAAGTAACACATATCCTTTCACACCAATTTTATATTCAATGAAAACACATTTTCTAGATCTAGGTTCAAGCTTAGTGCGATTATTTTCTAATGTAGAGGCAAAGCCCAGAGAACCAAAAGTTTTAAAATTCATATAAGTAGGTGGTTCTTTAAACATGATTTCATATGGTGATTTTCCTCTTAAAACATTTGTTGGGAGTCTATTTATCAAATGAACAACATGAGAAACAACGTAGGACCAATATATCTTTGGCAAACTGATTGGAATAATAAACTACGTGTAACATTCATTATGTGTTGATGCTTCCTTTCAGCCACAACATTCTATTGAGGGGTCTCCACCCATGTATTTTGATGTAAAATGCCATATTTACTATATAAATCATTACATTCAAATTCTTTCCCATTATCAGTTCGTATAATTTTAATGTTTTTATTGAATTGATTTTTTAGCTTAAGCAATGAAATTACATAACAGATTTCTAGTTTCACTTTTAACTTTCATAAGAAAGATCCAAGTATGTCTAGAATAATCATCAACTATGGTAAGAAAGTACTTTTGACCTTGAACATAGTTTATAGATAAGGGTCCCCAAATATCCACATATATAAGATAAAAAATATTTAAGTGATAGTACTACTTTGCTGAAAAGGTAATTTGATTTGTTTGGCTAAGTAACAAACATCACATAACTTTGTAGAATCAGTTTTCACATAAGGGAATTTCTTACATACTTGTTCAGTAACATGAATCAATAGAGAACCCTCTACACTAAACCTGTTACAATTACAACACTATGTAGCTTGTAACTCTATAAACTCAGTACAAGAAATGATCAAGAATACAACAGTGATTCTACGACCAAGTCTAAAGTGCCATATATCAATGTCAATCTTTTTATAGTTTAAAACAATTTTATTCGTCACAGATTTTTCTTCAGGTATATAGACATATTCATGTAAGCGATATAATCCCCTATCTAATTCAGCATGCCCAATCATCCTTGAAGTAGTATTGTCCTGTATCTGACACATCATATGAGAAAAAATAAATTTGCAATCTATATCAGTAATTAATCAAGGGACAGAAATTAAGTTGGACACAAATTCAGGGATGTACAGGTCATTATAGATGACTAATTTATTAGTAAATTTGATAGTTCCAACATAATTAGCAATAATATGAGAATCATTAGGTAATTTTATATCCATTGGTTTAATTCTGAAAAAAGTTGTGAAACTATTTTTATCATAAGTAACATGGTCAGTGGCACCGGTATCCAATATCTAAGGAGAGTTTGATTTACCTGGTTGAGTCTGATACACTGTAGCTTCATTCTTGTTGAAACTTTATATCTGTTTAATACTATGATTAGGTGACTCGTGCAAAATCTTTAAGAGTTGTTGAACCTATTCAGTAGTAAAAGGATTATCCCGTCTGGAATCTTGATCATTGTCAATGTAGTTTTGACTTTCAATCCCATCATTCCACAAACTTAGATTGCATACTTTATCACTACTCCTTTCCTTTTTAGAATAATTCGTTTGCTCATTCCTTAGCTTGTACCACGGATGGTACCTGTGTTTGGCATAACACTCATCCACCGTGTGATTGTGTTTGTGGCAATGTGAACGTTGTCTTCATTGAACAAAATTTCTTCCTCTCCAATTATTGCCTCTATCCTGGGATTTCCAATTACCTTGCTCTTGCACTTTCCAGTTATTGTTTTTCTGTACCCTTCCAGCTTTGTTGTCTTTCAGTCTGATCACAATTTTACTTTCAGATATCATATTTCTAGCAAACTGCCCTTCTTAATGTATAACAAGGGAAAAGACGCGATTAATGTTGGGTAACAGTTCCATCCATAAAATTGAGTCTTGACAGTGTTGTACATTTCATTGAGGCCCTTTAAGAAACACATTACATACTCTAAATCTCTATACCAGACAAAAACCCTTGACAGATCGCATCTACAAGCAATGACACAAACACATCATGGTAATGGTCTTAGAGATTCAAGTTCCTCTCGAAGGATTTTAAGATTCGTGTAGAACTAGCTGACATTCATCTCGCCTTGCTTGATGGAGTGAATTTCTTGGAGTAAATCAGACATACGAAAGTGGTTACCTTTTGAAAACCTCTCCTTCAGATAATCTCAGAGGTTCTTGGCCATATCGATGTACAGAACGCTCTAAGTTATTTGTGTAGACAAGGAACGATTGATCGAAGATAGAACCATAACATTGTTACTTTCCCGAGTTTCATAGTATGGATCATCACACTCTAGAATGTCCCATCCACAAATTTCAATTTGTTTTTGGATAGGAAAGCCCTCTTCATGTTTCGACTCCACGAATGGTAGTTCTGCTCATTGAGTTGGGAAGAAACGAGAATAGCCAGGATTTTTGCCGAGATGTAGATAATACACATTGGAAGGATTAATACAAGGATCCGTGACAGATGCATTTTTTGTGGTTGAACCCTTTTCGATGATTGAAGAATCCATGGAATGAAGAAATAGAAACAAGAAAAATATAATACAAGAAATAAAGAAATGAATGCTAAGCGGAAGCGGAGCAGGTTTTTCAACTTGCTCTGAAACGATATTGAGAACAAATCTTGAAGGAAATCATGGTGTGATCTTGGATGAGAATCAACAACAAGAAAACCATAAATGAAAAACATGATTAGCATAGTGACGGAGGTGTGTAGATGAAGCACAGTGATGGAAGTGTGTAGAAGAAGCACAATGAAAGTAAATCAGAGACATGTGTATGAAAGCCCTATTCATTCTTTATTTGAAGGCCCGTAGTACAAACTTTTTAGTCTCCCCTTTTTATAATAATAGGGGTATTGGTATATAATATAATATAAAATAGAAAGTTAATATAAATAAAACTTGCCTATACAAATAGGTAAAAACCAATAGGAGTAGTTGCCTTTTCCAAACCACCTTTCTATGTCTATGTAAGATAATTACCACATTCTCGACCATTTCAATTCCCATAGTACCAACCCCTACCTTCAAACCACCTCTGAACACTTCAAACCTAAGAGCCTTCACACCTTTAGAGTCTCATCCCACAATCCAGAATGAATCAACCCATTATAAACCGTCAAGTAAGAAATTCTATCTGTAGGCTCAATCCACAAATGCTTGTGATGCCTCCAGGTTTGGACATAGTGCTCTGCTTCATAAACTTCACCAAATGGAAATAGAGATAGAAAGACAATGATATTTATGTTGTTTTATGAAACATTAGCTCAATCGTTAGAACTTTTAAAAAAAAACTAAAAGTTAGTTCATAAGAAGAGAAAAATAAAATGCGCAAGTGTGCTTTCAAATCTTCCTGCTCCACCAACATTGCCTTTGCACTGGAGCATTGAAACGACACTGTTATAGGCATGGATTAATACAACATACTCAAAGTGAATTGTAGTGCCAACAACAACGATTTGAAGAGAGCGTACAAGCGGCTCGCATATATGGTATCCTGATAGGAACCATGGCCCTCTCATCATCATCATCAGTAGACCCAACGACAATTGCATGGAAACTCTAATCGCGTGCCTCCGCGAGGCACGCTGCGATCTCCACTTCCCAGTCACTGCCACATGCCCTCGCGTCACCTAGCCAAAGTCCAATCTTCCTCCAATCACATTAACTAAATAAAATTCAATATGCAGTCGAAAACATCTGGTTACTATTCTTAACCCAACATTCCTAATCACACCACACACTCTTTTTTTTAATCTAGACACATTAACTTCGTTGTTCACATCCCACATTTTGATAATCTGGGCTTATCTTACTCACTTGGTATTCTCTATCTACAACTCCATTTTTATTTTATACACCCTCACATTTTTTATTTATTTTAAAAAAATAATAAAATCTGGGCCCACATATTTGGTCTAGTATTCTTATTAAATATCCACATTTTTTATTTATACACCACCATCATGTATTATTTTTTATATATGCAATAATTAAAAAAAATATGACATTACAACTTGCAAATAAATTTTAGGTACCTGTATGACCGCATATGTCATTAGATATATGATATTTAAAAAAATGATTAAATACGAAAATTTAAAATATAACATTTTAGTATTTGTATGATCGTCTGCATCATCTTATATTCAATATCTTTTTTTGATGAGAAGTTAAAAATATATTTTCTCCTAAATAAAATTCGCAAAACAAATTCTCACATCATTGAGTAGTTTACACTATCTTCGATTCATAAGAGCATTAAGCATAGTCGTTCACACAATCTTGTACTCTAACCAACATGAAAAATTATAAAACCCTAAAAAAGTATTAAAATTTTTAAAAATAAAATACCAACACTACAACAAACAATTATTTTATCTAGAACTACGTGAGTCCTAATTTTCCATTATGAAGCGAAATACTTAGAAGCAAGGTCAATTCTTGTCGGCCCAAAATAGAAAAAAAAAATATTTTCTTTGTTTTTTTACTTGCATTTTTGTTATTTTTTTTCGAAAAATAAACAATATCAAAAATCACATTCATTACACTCATTTAATTAAAGATACTGTCTTAGGATGGGTGTTGTTGGGTGCTAATACTTTCCCTACATGTAACTGACTCCCGGATCTTAATATGGTTTCACAGAACATTTCCTTTTCATTGGTTTTTCCATAGTTTTCAACAATAAATTATGCTTGCAACTCCTCTGTCCTTTCAAGAAGTTTCCGTCGCCCCGTTGTGAGCTTGATTGTGACAAGTGAAATTAACAAAATTCATTACTATCAAAACAATATGGAAGCACTCTCTGAACCCAACTAATCAACCAAATAAAAGTCAATATGCAGTTGAAAACAAAAAGAATAAATCAATACCAATAATTATTATGGGAAAATATCTCAATACAGATAAAAAGACTCGCAGGACGGTAAATAGTCCACTAATACCAAATCAAAGGTACAATCAGTCTTGCAAAACCCAATCATAGACTATATTAATACAACTCTTCCTAATCCTCAAATAGTCACCAACGATGGCCCAAAATATTAAGAAGTTGAAATTTGACAAGAAAGAGTTCAAGAATTTTGTCTCTAGAAAATTGTCCTTGTTCTTGAATTTTCTGGGAACAACTTAGAGCTTTGATTTGAAATTCAACCGTTCAAAATAAAACCTTGTGAGTGATAAAACTCTCATAAATATTCCTGCTCAATTGGAGAAGATTTCACCATAGGTCTTCAAAACAACCAACATTGGCAGTGATAAGAATTTGTCGCAGAGATCAACACTTCACAAAAATCTTGGCACTTCTATAGACCTCAGTGAATGATCCCACTGTTCAGATTGAGGGATTATGAGTTAGGAATCTTTTGTGAAAATTGCAGCTTGATCAGACAATGTTTCACTATTAGATCTTCAAAACAATCGAGGTTGGTCGCTGTAGAAAGTGGCTGCGAATTTTGTTGGGCTCGCTCTTTTTTCTTCAAAGTGGATGCCCCACATTTCTCCACACTCAGTTGCACACACTTAGGCTAGTATTTATTTTCTTTTTCTTTTTACCCTAATTAGAATGTGAATGCATTATATTAGGTCTGTTATGTGTCGTGCACACAAAAAACAATGGGTTTGGGCCTCACAAGGAGAGAATCAACCCAACAAATCTCGTCCTTTTCAAATTTGTCGAGGCCCTCACCAATTTGGTGATAAAGCAACATGTTTCATGTTTTTCCCTAAGCAACGCCTTTGACATCATATCAAAGAATTATCATCATCATTATGAATTTTTTCTAATTCCATCAACTTGGAATTCAACACATCTCGTATCCAATGATACCTAACATCAATGTGCTTGGACCATGCATGAAAAGTAGAATGCTTACCAAGATGAATGACACTCTATTTGTCACAAAACACGAAATAGTGGTTTTGCCTGAACCCAAGCTCCAGGAGAAAATTTTTCATCCACAACAACTCTATACAAGCTTCAGTTGCTATAGTAAACACAACCTCTGTAGTAGGAAGTGCACTACACTTTTATAGCCTTAACTGCCATGCTACAACTCCCCTTGCAAACTTGATCATATCACCTGAAGTAGGCTTTCAAGAGTCAACATCTTCTACCATGTCTGTATCAGTAAAGCTAACTAGAGCAGGTTTCTCACCAGTAAACATAAGACTCAAATTGGTTGTACTACTAATCCATTTTATAGCTTTCCAATGTTCTTTACTAGGATTTGAGAGAAAACAACTCACCGTACCAAGCGCATGATCAATGTTTAGTCTAGTACATACCATAACATACATCAAGCTTCAAACAATCGAGGCATAAGGGACTTTCTCCATTTCTTGTTTCTCTTCATCTGAAGTGGGACATTGTCTGATACTCAATTTGAAATGAGGAGAAAGAGGATTAGCAACAGGTCTAGCCTTGACCATGCTAAACCTTTGAAGCACCTTCTTTATGTACTTCCCTTGTGACAAATAAAGCTTTCTGGAATTTTGATTACTCAATTGTTTCTTCAGCTCATCAATCCTAGAAGTGTTCCTGACTATAATCAAAACATCATCAACATAGAGTAAAAGAATTTTAAAATCATCACCAGAGAATTTCTAAACAAACACATAATGATCTGAAGTTGTCTTTTAGGAATCGTGCTCCTCCATAACGAATTCAAATTTCTTGTACCACTATCTTGCAGCCTGCTTTAACCCATATAGACTTTTCTTCTGTTTTGACACATAGGTTCTTCTTCTCCTTTGGCTATAAATCACTATGGCTACTCCATGTAGATCTCTTTATCTAAGTCCCCGTGAAGAAAAGTTGTCTTGACATCCATCTCAATCTCCAATCAAAAGAAGTTGTTAAACCAAGCATTGCATGAATGGAAAACATCTTCACAACAAGAGAGAAAATCTCCTCAAAGTCAACACCTTTCCTCTGGCTAAATCTTTTTATCAATAGTCTAGCTTTGAAGCGAGGCTTGAAGTTGTGCTCTTCATTCTTAGTCTTGAAGACCCATTTGTTCTTCAAAGCTCTCATGCTTTTAAGCAACTTTACCAACTCATAAGTATCATTCTCATGCAAATTCTTCATCGCATATCGCATGGCTTCAATCCATTAAGCTTTGTGTTCATCTTCCATAGCTTATACATAACATTCAGGTTCTTCCTCATGAATTAACAAGACAAACTCATTTGTAGAGTACCTTGATGAAGACTTTTTGTTTCTTGTAGACCTTCTAAGTACATTTTCAGGAATCTCCAAAGTTGGTTGTTTACCATCAGCATCATCACCAACTTCATCATGCAATGGATCAACTATTCCACCTTCAATTGTATTTGTATCTTGTTGGTCATCTTGAGCTTCAACTTGACAATCCTTTATCATAGTCATAGAAGGAGTAATATCCAAGTCTGATACATTATCACTAGGTTGGACCACTGACATTTCAACTTTACCAACATCTTTTATGTCAAATATTCAACAAATATAACATTCATGCTTCAAATTATCTTCTTACCAACAGGATAATAAAACTCGTAGCCAAATTCATCCATGTCATATCCATTAAAAATACATTGCCTAGTATTCACATCAAGCATGTATTTCTCATCTTTGGGAATATCTTTACCTGACCATACCTTTTATGGCGCTTCATGTTGCAAAGGAATACTTGGTGATCGATTTAGGACATAAACGACAGTAGGCACCTGATTCTTTCAACCAAGGTTTTATCCATCCTCTTGGCCAAACTATTCAACTAAGAAATCTTTGGAGGAGTTTTCTAGTGTTTGATTCCATGCACTTTACAATAAGCATCAAATGGTCCTGAATATACACTATCGTTGTCAATACAAATGCGTTTAAGCTTCTTCCATGTAACTCTTTTAAATAAAGCTTGAAAATGCTTGAACACACTCAAAACTTGATCTTTGGTCTTCAAAGTATAAACCTATAATTTTCTGGAATCATATTAGTGAATGTAACAAAAGTAGATAGACCCTCCAAGTGTTCTTATCTTCATAGGACTACATACATCAAAATGCACTATCTTTGACTTCCATGAAGGTGGGTGACTCTTGAAAGAAACTCTATTTTGCTTCCCAACAAAACAATGAGAACATTTTTGCAAATTTTGCTAAACACCTGTCGCAACCGGGACGGCGATCGTAAAAAAAAGTTTTAAAGTTTTGATAAAACAGAGGAGTCGCCACCATAATTTATTAAAGGAAAACTATGGAAAACCAAAAATTAGATAAGGCAAGTTCACAAAACCAGATTTAGAGTCCGGGAGTCGGTTACGTGTGGGGAAGGTATTAGCACCCCACAATGCCCGCCCTAAGGCGGTACCTTTAACTAAATAAGTAAAATAAAAGAGTGTGGTTTTTTAAAATATTTATCCTTTCCAAAAGAATATAATGTAAATAATAACAAAACAAAACATTTTTTTTAGTTTAAAGGGGAGCCCGACAAGGATTTGACCTCGCTCCTACGTATCTCTATAAGGATAGAGAATCAGGGTTATATAGTTTTTTACTTGGGTATTTGTAAGAGATAATTTCGAAATTTTGAAAAATGTAGGGTGTAGATCTTAATTAAGGGAGGTGCAGAAAGTAGTTCAACTAGTCAAAAGGGTATTTTTGGGATTGTGAAGAGTTTAGGGTGCAGGCGCAAAAGATGGGGCACAGAAAGCAAATCCCTAACGATAAACCCACTTGTGTTAAGGGCAATTTAGTAATTGAGTTGCAACACAGGTGCAGACTCAAATCAGTGGGGTGCAAAGAACAGCTCCACTAGTCAGAAGCCCAACCAGTAACCAGGGGCATTTTAGTAATTGTGTATGAGCACAGGTGCAGACTCAAACCAATGGGGGGTAAAGAACAACTCCACTAGTCAGAAGCCCAACCAGTAACTAGGGGCATTTCAGGAATTGTAAAAACGTGGGTGCAGAACTTAATAAATGGAGGTGTAGGAAGTAACTGCCACTAACTAAGGTTTGGCTATTATTAAAGGGTTGTTTGGTAATTGTAGGGATTGTGGGTGCAAGGCTAAATATATGGGGTGCAAAGAGCACCCCTACTAACCATGAACCATCTAGGGTTCGAAGGTGGAGGCACGAGACCCTGCTGCTGGCGGCGGCAGCCATGGTTGGCGAGGGTCAAGGTGGCAGCGTAGGAGGTGGTTGCCACGGGAGCGGCGGCGACGGCGGAGGCCACTAACGGCGGCGGCGGCGGAGGCTACCAACGGCGGCGGCGACGTCGTTCGGAGTGGATAGGTGACGTTTTCATGGCAGTTTTGCGGCTGCCCGTGGTAGGGCTCACGGCGTTGCTGTCCATGGTGGTTTTGGATGCTTTGGTGGTGGAACAGTGACGCTATGGGGATGCATTGAGGTGCTGGAAGACGCATGGAGGTGCAAGTTGGTGCGTTGAAGGTGCACGGGAGGCGTTCTCATGGTGGCTTTTGAAGCGGAAGGTTGGCAGCGATGCGGAAGAGGATTCGAAGGTTCATTTAGGGTGTTGGAAGGTGCAAGGTAGTTTATGGAGTTCGTTGGGTGGTTTTGGGAACAGAGTTATGGTGGTTTCGGGCAGTGCAACGTGGCCTATAGTGGAGGCGCGGTTTGCGGGAGCGAAGGTAGGGCTTGAGGCATTTGGAGTGAAGTTTGGTGAGGGAAGAAAGGTGATGATGGGATGTTGCATTCTAGGGGCACTTGTTGGTGCTGTGAGGTGCAAGGTTGGTGGTTGGCCAGGAGGTGGCGTTCATGGTGGCATGGGAGACGACGGAGTGAAGCTGTGAGGGGAGAAAGGTGATGATGGCACCTTGGGGTACAGTTTGGGGCGTTCATGATGGCGACTCTTGTAGAGATCAAAGGAGGTGACAGCGGCAAGTTGATGGTGGTTCATTTGGTGGCTTTGCATGTGTTGAATGAGAAGCTGTAATGGAGGCTTGTGGTGACTTGAGAATGCGAGGATGGTGCTGAAGTTGGAGGTGCAGTTTGGATTATTGTTTGCTGCTGTTGACATAGTGAGAAAGGCATGGAAGGTTGTGAGGATTGTTCTGTTGTAATGGTTGTGGAAGGTGTTGGAGGATTCGTGACTGCTGGATGGTGGTTGTGAGGCACAAGGTGGCGAGCATGCCTGCAGTTCCGCCATTGACGAAGAGCTTGACGATAGAACGGTCGCCAGAAGCAGCAGGTTTGGGCTTCTTCTCGTCTCCCATGGACAACTGAATGGTTAGGTATAGAGCATGTCCAAGAGAGAAAATTGAACATGGTTTGTGGTGCTTTAGGGAGCGTTGATGGCAGGGGGTGTTATTTGGCCAGGTAGTTAAGGGGTAGTCATGAAATGCATGAGGGGTTGTTGGTGGTGCA
>Ga0209489_108051_pt1 | contig 14912 bp, 7 predicted proteins | sample SiratrowhiteBW_FD_187527 | JGI IMG/M metagenome (GOLD analysis project Ga0209489, IMG submission 187527) | Root nodule microbial communities of legume samples collected from California, USA - Siratro white BW (SPAdes) (version 2) | ecosystem: Host-associated > Plants > Roots > Nodule | place: USA... | reverse complement strand
AGGAACACACAGACTTGTCTGATGGGTGAAAGAACTAAGTGGTTCGCTCAGTTCACATAAGTGGTTCGCTGTGTGTAGTTTTGGAACACACAGACTTGTCTGAGGGGTGAAAGCACTAAGTGGTTCGCTCAGTTGAAATAAGTGGTTCGCTGAGTGTAGTTTTGGAACACACAGACTTGTCTGAGGGGTGAAAGCACTAAGTGGTTCGCTCAGTTTAGATAAGTGGTTCGTTGTGTATAATTTTGGAACATACAGACTTATCTGAGGGGTGAAAGCACTAAGTGGTTCGCTCAGTTCAGATAAGTGGTTCGTTTGGTCAGATAAGTAGTTTGTTCAATAATTTCGAAAAAAATGTACCACATAATAAAACTACGAACAGAAAACCCATCACGAAGTGATCTTTTTGTTATAAGGATGCCATTGGTGTACTTAATGGAAGAAAACATGGAAACCAGAAACCCAAAACACAACAACAAACAAATATTCTACATACATGCATAACACACCAAGCATAAAGGATGAACATAAACGTAATCTATAACGACGCACAGATCCAAACCAACAACCAGAAAGCACACCAATATTTTGGGTTTCTTGAACATAAAAAAGACAACACATTGAGAGAACCACCAGTAACCATAAAAAGCACACGACGAAACGATTATTAAACATGAACGAAGCACTTATACAAAAACCACCAACAATGTTTCATACCAACAACGGATGAGAGAACATACACAGTTTAGGGTACACAGCACGGTAGGAAACACCACAATGACGGTGGTCTTGCGGCCGGAAAAATGAAGGCGAATCTGTGGGCAGAAGGAACGCGAATCTTGCTGTTTCGTCTGTTCTCTCTCCTTCAGAGGATGCAGGGTTAATGAGTGCAATGAGAAAATGAGATCCGCTTTTCCCTCTCAAATTATCTTGCATTTTCAGATGGGAAATGACAAAAGCAACCCTTTGCAAAAAGACAAACATGAACCACGTAAGCAGAAAAGAAGTTGGCTTTCTCTTTCTTTGCCACGTGGGATGACAATGCCATGTCGGAGTGTTAAATAGAGGTAAGAGAAAAACGAGTGTCAAAATAACATTTTCCTTACAGTTAATAGTTGAAAGTTTTAAAAAGCCTTCACACTCTCCATACCCGAAAGTTTTAAAAAGCCTTCACACTCTCCATACCCACACACATGCTATAAGCACACGTATACCTCTCTACAGATGCATGTAGGGCACATACTCACCTACAAACGTTCATCATAAATTCTTTGAAATTGTTTTGAGGTATAAGAATTCATATTTTTCTTAAATTACCATAAGTTTTGATTTAATTCCCATAAATGTTGTTGTACGTGTTTTATTTATTTTTTAGTAATAATACTTTCTCAATGGACAAATGAATGGAATTTTTGGACCCTCACGTATTTGAGATGTCAAAAGTTTCTTTAATGTCTAAAAGAGAATAATTCTCTATTATAAAAAGCAGTTTTCTTTATAAATAAAAGGTCAAATAAAGAATTTAAAAAAAATAAATAAATACAATTATAATTTAGAAATAAAAAATATATTTAAATAAATTTCTAATTTTTTTATCTTTTAACAAATAATTTTAATTTTTTTCTAATTGCTACCGCAAGAACTAAAAGACTAAAAATTAATATATGTTAAAACTTGAATGGAATTTTTTAAGTTCAAAATTTAAAAGTGGAAGTTTGTATAAATGAAATAAGTAATTAAAAAATTTAAATAAATAGAGAGTTGACCAATTGTAATCTAAATCGGGTCGCACAAAACTTAGAGGCCCACACAGACACATGAAAACGTTGTTCGACAAACAAATAACATAGCTTTGCTTTTCCTCTTCTCTGTCCAAACCTTTTCTTTTCATTTATAATTTTTTCGTTTCAAACAAACCCTTATCATAGAAACCAACAATGATCTTCAAATAGCATCGCAGAAAACTTGAAACCACCCCAAATCAAAGGGGAAAAAAAGGTAAGCACTTCGAAATCCCATGTTGCTATTCTAGTGTAATTATGGTATTTTAGTTCAATCTGAGAAACACCCATGATTTTTCCAACAGTATACGGCGAGAGACTTACGCTTTTCAACTCTGATTCCAGAAAATCCAATTCTTTTAGGGTCTCACAAAAAGAAGAAGAGCAAAAACTAAAACTTGAACACTGAGACGACGTTTTGCACTTGAAGTTGAAACGGGTTATGGAGAGTTCCGTTGGGGGGGAAAGGAGCAGTCGCGTGCCACTGTCAGAGGTGGTGGCAGATTGTGTGAAGCGGTGGTTCAGAGATGCTCTGAAAGATGCTAAGGCAGGGGACATAAACATGCAAGTGTTGGTGGGTCAGATGTACTACAGTGGGTATGGGGTTCCCAGAGATGCTCAGAAGGTGGGTGGTTGTTCTTCTTGCTGTCTTTTTCTATGAACTTTCCTTGGTTTCACTGGTTTATTTTGCTTGGTTCATGAATTAGGGCTTGTTGGGATTTGGGGTGGTGTTAGATTTTGGTGGTCTAAAGTTAACGAGTAATTGGACAATTCAACTCTGCTTAATGTTATTACTAGTTTTGAGAAATTCTAGCAACGAAATCTCTTAACAGATTTTTTGTTTAAGAATTTAGTTTAAATATACATACAGTATAAATTATTTTATACTATCATTCAGAGTTATGGTATGTACGGCAACATTGTGAGCTGATAAGAAGACGCATTCAATGTGATTTCTGAGTGGTTGACAGGAACGCTGGCCTTTTAAACTCGTATTCTAAACACACCTTTCTTATTGGTTGTAATTTGTTGAAAATCGAAAAATTTGTAAGTTCATAAATTGTAATTCCTGATAAATTTTATTAATAATATATTGTTTTAGAAGGAGTGTGTCGCTAGCATTCCTTTTTTTCTCCAATGTGATGTTGCTTAAGAAGAGAGCAGGAAGTTGTGTACTATAAAAAAGGTTGTCATTTTGTTTAGTTTTAATACATTTGTTAATAGTATATATAAGGAGTTAAGGATCTGTTTCCAAATGCATGCTTTTAACTGTAATTTACATAGATAGATGCCTCTGTACATACATCTAGGATGATATTATAAAAGGATTTCCAACTTGAATTTTTTTGTAACATTAACAAATAATTGAAAGGCAATATAAATGTTTTGTGGTATGAAATGTAGAAATTCTATGGGGAATTAGGTGAATATAAATAGGAAGGTCTGTTTTTAACAATGTGTGGACGTACTTGATTTCTGTGGACTTGGTTTCTAACTGTTTCCTCTGTTGGCAATTAAGGGAAGAGTTTGGCTGACCAAAGCATCAAAAACTAGATCTTCGGTTTGGAAAGTAGGCGATAAGCACCCAGGTACTTTCTTATTGCCTGCAATTCAAATTTTTTTCTTCTGTAATTAATGGTGTGAACATACTTGTTTTGGTGCATCCTTCTAGGTTATAATGCTAGTGACTCTGATTCCGATGAATTGAAGGAGGATTCTTAAGCAAACTTAATCTGCCTTCGTGGCTAAAAATGTGAGAGGTTAGTTTCTCTCATCTCTCATGGATGTCAAGTGACATACGCTTTTTCCACCTCATTGTTGGTTGTTTTAATAACAGTGTGAAGCTTGAGCTTATTAAGTTATCAGCTTGTTCTTCATGCTTAGATAACAATTTGTTTTGAGTTTCCTTGGATAAGAATTTAAAATTAATTTTTGACTTAAGAATCTAAATAGTAAATAAATTACAAGGCTGTATTGTACAGTTAAATATATATGCAGCTAATTTAATACTTTCCGAGAATAATACTTAAATGACCAGAACTAATCATTCTAGTATACACTAATTAAAGTGATTGTACAGTAAATAACATGGCTCTATTAAGACACCCTATTTTCTTAATAGTTTTCTTTTGTTGTCATACTTTAGTTCATAGATATCTATCTCAAGTAGTGGCATGGAGTGGTGAAACCCAAAACCGCCATAGTAAGATAGAAAACTAGCGTTGCTACTATATTGAAATTTGAGATACAATTTTGAATAATTTGTGCTACACAAAATGCTCGCAAATAAATATTACCCCAAATGTCTAATAAACATATTTACTGTTTACAAGAATAAATATTTTTAGCAGTATACATTTATAGAATATAGAACTTTCCTCCACAAAGGTGGAGCAGCATAAGCTATTGATGGCTTTATTTTTAGTTTCTTCTGTAATTTGAAATGTTGAATAAATTATCCCAGTCTTGATGGTAGAGAGTCCTTTGGGACTATAGATGTCAGTATTGTTATATTCTCTACTGTCTGTAATCCTTGAATATGAAAGTTTAACATGATCTACATATTCTCTTGATCTCTTCTGTGTTGTTTTCTTCCCCTTATCTAGTGAAATACTTGTAAATTGAGAGCTAAGTAAGTTGATCTAACTAAAAAAGAAAGATAGAAGGTGAGCAATTAATAAGGCAGGATGCTAACCTAATTTTCAATAACTTTTGATTTAATTGTACTGTTCTCAATATTCTTTGGATATAGTTTTCATTGTAGTTTTGAATAGGTAGTAGTATATAACTTTTGGATAGTCTGGCGTGTATGATACCCTTTGATTTGGATCAATTAGGTTAGCCTAAAATGTGAGATAAACCAAAGAAATGTTATCAAATCCAATTTTCTCTTGCTTATTTTAATTCGTTTTACTTACATGTGCACAAATGTGCAACCTCAGCTTTTGGGTATACGCTCCAATACACCTCTTTCACCATGATATCTATTGCATTGATATGCTTCATTTAGGGTCTGTTTGTACAAATTTCTCCATACAGACTTCTAGGAGAGAAAAATATGAAGAAAATAAAATGAGTTCCAGATAGTTAAATTAACTTGTGTATAAGCTAATTTGGAGAATCTATCTCATAGTTTTTCTAAATTATTATTTTTTTAACTTCGGCTTAATCTAATTTTGGTTATGGAAATCAAAATTTTCATTTTTTTTCTGTTTATTTTGTTCTTCTAGAAATCTTTATGGAGAAGTTTTTCCGAACATATTCCTAAACTGAAATGGTTGAATTGTTACCCAAACTTTTCTTCTGTTGCTTGCTGGTTAGCTGCTTAATTTGTGGTAATTAAGGATAATGAGAAAATATAATTTTGGTGTCTTGTTTGTTGTTGCTTTTAAGATATGTGCTTCCAACCTGCTAGTTAGCTCCATTTACCTTGCTAAAGGCTTTGTGATACCACTTTCTTTATGTTCATTAACTTTCCTGGGAAAAGCCAGTAGAAGTTGGGCTGGTATAGGAAAGAAATTATAGATTAAGAATGGAAACTGTCTATAGTTTGGAATTTTGCTATCGATTTGAGATTCCAATTGAAGTTATAAGACAACCTTATTTGGTCAATTTGGAAGGATTGTATTATGGTATCTTTGTGATTAAAATATTTTTTATTAGTCGGAAATAAGTTGACACCTTAACTTGTTGAGACAAATCTGTGGTGGTAAAGTGCGAAGTAGCAAAGCAAGATTATAGATAGGTAATCATAATGATTTATCTTCTGTATGTGAACCCTAATGAAAACAGCAGAAAGTAATTCTACCACATGGAAGTGTGTCCTAACATGAAATTTTATAGTAAATTACAGTGATTCCATAGGTTCATAATGCAGTGAATGGTATTAGCTGATTCTGGTGTGGTCGTTGACCACTGCATCGTTATGCTACACAATCATTTTTTGAGTGTCAAGATATCTTCCAATCAAAAGCTAAAGAATACGAAAATTCATTTAAGGGGTTGATCTCTTGCAGCAAATGTTCTTAATTACTCGTGGACTAGGGGATTTCTACCAAGCTTTCACAAAAGATGAGAAGTGAAAGTTCCCTGGGCCTTATTTGTTCAAGAAATGCTTTTTGTTTTTAGTTTTTATACAAGATACTGTTTTGAGGTTTGCATCAAAAATGGTGAAAACAACTTTTTGGTTGTTGGAGTTAAAATAAGTATCTGAGTGAAAACAATGTAGCAATTATTTGTATAATGAGAAAAAACAGAACATTTTTCCAAACTAAACATGTTCTTATTATATTCTCACCCTTTCAAAAATGCCAAATGCTAAACCAACTTAACTGATGAAGCCACGTGACCATTCTGCATGACGTTATTTCTTGTGTTTAACTTGTTACTGCACTCTTTTTTGGTATATTACATTGTACTTTTTTGTTTTGTAGGTCTATGCATAGCCATGGTGGATGTTCATGTAACTTGCAGCTTCACATCTAGTTTTTTGATTTTGTATGATTTGCTACTCTAATTTTGTTTTTCCATAAGGAAAGAAAAAGGGGTTAATTATCTTAGTTTGGAGAACAGATGTGAAAACTTTGGGTCTAGCGACTAGCATGTTAATTACTTAATTAGTTTCTTATTTACTTAAGTTAAAATGGTCTTAATTATACTATTTTTGAAGGTTAAAATATGTCTCCATTATGGTGAGCTTGAGTTTACTAAGTTTCAATCATTTATAAGTTGAGTTTGCTTTCTATGTATTTTTTAGGATAACTATTTTTATGGTCAGTTAATCAGATATGATGAGTACGGGTTTTAAGATGATTATGATAATAGTTTGCAAATGTTAATTTATAATCGAATGTCTGAAAGTTCATTATACATGGACTTTTTTTCTTATAATTTCATCTAGTCTTAGGTCGCGAAAAACATGGCAATGAAATTAAATAAAAACAAAAGTAAATATAACGTTCATGCTCATAATAGTAACCATGTCATTTACTTCTATAGATAACATGAACACTAAATTAAATTAGAATACTATTTAGCATTTTGATTCGATGATCGCAACTCCATATTAAATTAGTGATTGTTGAGTTATTTATAATGACACATAAATATGTTAGCAATTATTGTTATATAAAGATTACAAAAAAAAGTTATTTAGATACTAATTTTAGTTATAAAATAAAATGATTGTTAATTGTAATCAAAATAATTATCAAATTAGGTTTTGGTTGTTAAATAATTATAAAATAAAAATAATGATTAAATTTAATTATCAATTAAGTCAAGATAAGATAATTGATATCTAATAAAAGTTATTCAGTTAATGTTTGATACCAATTATTTTGACTTAATTAGTCATTAAATTTAATTATTATTTTTATTTTGTAATTATTTAACAATTGAAATTTAATTTAATGGTTATTTTGATAATAATTTATAATTATTTTATTTGATAGTTAAAATTAGTATTTAAATAATTTTTTTGTTAGTATGAAAATAAAGGCAAGATCAGGGACTTAAAATTTCCAAGATAACTTTCCTTCAAAATGTATTATATTTTTCTTAGCGAACCAATTGTAATAATTCTCTGCCTATGATTCATAGTAAAAGACTTAATTGAAGAAGTATATAAAACCTACGTATGAACGTTTGCAACAATATAGTTGTTATTATAAAAATTTTATTATGAAATGAGAATAAACAATACTCTAATTTGAATACCGATGTTTTGCAAGGAAAAAGTATAAATAAAGTAACCACAAAAATTAAGAAACGTAGAGCATTAAACATTTTCTTTTCATTTTTTGACTTGAATCATATCCATAATTTGACTTGTATCAAGTCCATAACGTTTTTATTAAAATAGACTGAACTATACATGGTGAAAAAAATTCAATATACAGGAAAACTTCTGTTTTTACAGAGTCTAGAGGTTGAGAATAATAAATGTTCATGCGGAGTCTTGAGGCTAAGAACAAGACTTCAATGTGTCAACTGTGCTGGTCTTTCTACGAATCTCTAATTTCTGGTAGTTGTGGCGAGGAGAAGATACTTGTCAAAGGTACTCCGATGCTCTCGTTAGTGTTTAATCATTAGAAGTTTATAGTATGAATTAGGGTAGATTTCCAAAAGTCCCTTAGCTTTGCTCTCTGTTCATTATTTATACTGTCATACATGGTGACTGTCCCTTTACCTTGTGCTATGAGGAAGACGTATAGCCCCTTCTGTCAGAGATATGATAGTTGTTCTGCACTATGTGTCGGAGGGAAGATGTGGAGTCTCTTCTACATAAGGTATGATTGTTGTTATGCACTATGTGTTAGAGGGAAGACGTGCAGTCTTTTCTGCATAAGGTGTGATTGTTGGTCTGCATTATGTGTTAGAGGGAAGACGTGCAGTCTCTTCTGCATAGGATATGGTTGTTATTTTGCACTATGTGTCAGAGTGAAGGCGTGAAGTCTTTTCTGCATAGGGTATGATTGTTGTTCTGCACTATGTGTCAAAGGGGACATGTGTGGTCTCTTCTTTGTCAGGTGATGAGAGCGTCGTTTATTGGGATTTGTTTCTTTGTCAGATGTGAGATGCTCGTTCCCAATGCAAGAAAAGTGGGGATGTTGGTTTGTTGGCGCTGGTTGGGTACCTGTCGGCCTGGGTTCTTGTGGGTTTGGGCACTTATCAACTTAGGTACTTGTCGGCCTCGGTTCTTGTGGGTCTAGGCACTTGCCAGCTTGGGTACTTGTCGGGCTGGGTACTTGTCGATCATACTCTTTGGTGGCCGTATAGTACAACTTCCTTATTTTACAAGTGGAAATACCATTAACCATGTTCCAAGGAATGAAATCATGCATAACTTTGATCATGCATAACCAAACATAAATATCTTGAAGAATCTTTGGTCATAGACACTATCATATTATACTCTAACGACTCCAACTCACTATCAATGACTTGACAACTATCATTGCAAATCTAAAAAAAAGAAATATATATCCATGATACCTTTGCCAAACTTGGCTGATAAAAGAGGTTGTAAAACTACTCTTCTTGACTTATTTCCGAACTCTCCTCTCGTTGTTTTACTGTTATAACGCTATCAACATTCTCTTGAAGGTTTCCATCCCAACTTATTTTAACATAGTCTTCAATGTTTTAGGAAATATGATATAGAAACTTAACGATTTTCAAATAATTGTTCAGTGTAGAAAACTAAATCAAGATTTTGAAATTATATGGTTCTCACATATATCACATGAAGAGTGTGTACTATTTTTACAAGATTGAATTAGTTATCAGTCACTAACAATCTGTCTACTTTTCAGTTTTCGCTCCTTCAAGTGCCGATCTCAGAAAGTTCTAGAAATCTTAGTTTTCACTCGGCCCAAAAAGAGATCCATACAAATATTTCGTCGCTCAAGTCAATCGCTGTCCAGGTAAGTGTTTGAGGGTCAGATTTTCATTACCTCTTTGTACTTGGACAATCTCTCTATTTATAGGTGCCAGGTTGGGCCTTCCACTTCAATCAAGCCCAATTATTGCGTAATCTGGGTTTAGTTGTTAATTAGCATGTGTCATTTGGTAATTAATTGCTTGTTACAGGGTAATTATCGCAAAATGCATGCGATATAAGAAATGTTGAGGTCCTGAGATGCTACCGTAGTTGACATCTTGGACGATCGTGTAGATATAGAGCAAATTTATATAATATTATTGATCCATTTTTAGGTAAAACATAAATTCTTTCTACACTTAAAATCTTTCAATTCTTAATTTTAAATAGTTTTTTTAATAATTGAATGTGACAGTCAAAATAAGGATTTGATATTAATTTAGTCTATTTTTTGGTGAAATTGATCAGAAAAATATTCAATGAGAATAACTAGGATTGAAACCTTGAAGAAGTGAGAAAAAGAAGCAAAAAGTGGGCAAATCAAGCCAAGCGTGGCGTAGTCAAGTAAGTCGGACTTGGAAAAACCTAAGAGCAAGGAGGCAGAAATACACCCGGCACAAGTTGGGCTCCAATACTTGAAATAGAAACAGAATCTGGTGGCGATTAGCGCAGCTGACCTGGGCCAGGTGCAAGTGACAATTTTAGAATTTTATTTAATAAGCTTTTTGGATTAAAGTTAGATAAATTTTGGGGTTAGGTTCATATATTTGCTTCATCTCTTTCTCTTGTAAGAAAAAAAACTAACATTTTTCATTATAACATTAATTGCATACTCACACAAAAATTTGAAAAAAAAATTGAACAACTTTTAGTAGAAACATCAATCTTTATGTCTATAACCAAAAGGATAAAACCTTATCATCCAATATCCAATCAAATAATATGTGGTTTTTGTACCCACCGTACGTAAAACCCTCGTAAATTAAAACCCTTTAAATTTCATAAGTAGGTTTTATAAAATTAGAAGAAAACATATAAGGGGAATCACATAATTTTAGAAACCTTAATTTGATACCACATGTAAAATATTTTGTAAAATTTAACAGTTTTTAAATAGTTGTGTAATATACAAAACCAAAACATGAAATTTTTAAATCACATGGGTTTTTACATATATTAAAGGAAGAGTATGTGTACCTTTCTTTAAAGATTACTTTTTAGTGATCTAAAGATTTAATAAGATGAATGACTCTAATCCTTTTTTCCTATGAGAGATAGTTCTTGAAAGCTTTGGAACCCAATTACATGAATGATGATTCAAGTTTTTTTTTTTCTTTAAATCATTATTCTTCATTCTCTTACTTGATGAATTTAAAACAAAGAAACATATATACTTATTAAGAAAAGGACCATGTTACTATGTGGTTTATATAAATAATCTTATTATACTACTGGGTTATCAAATAATATGTTTTATTATATTAATCTAATTACTATTTTATTATTCATTATTATTTTAATTACTTGTTTATAATAAGTCACCTATGAGACATAAAATCTTAAAAAAAAATCATTGTTATTCAATTATTTATCTAAGTTATTCAAGAGTAAGAACATAAACAAAATTGAAGAATTATTTGTTGAACCAGACATTATACAAATTATAAAAATCTCTACACTAGTAGAAAAAGTACATTCCACGGCAAGATATCATCGTGGTTAAGAGAGAACCGCAATTAAAAACAACGCGGTGGTTTTTTTGAAATTAACTGCAACCATACCACCGTAGTTGTCCACAACAATCGCAATTGTATTAACGTTGCAGGAAATACCAGTGCGATTGTTTAAACAACCGCGTTGGTATTTGCAAAATAATTTTTAAATGATTTTGTAGGCAGATATAAGGCCGGTTGTTTAAACAACTGCCCTTGTATGTGGGATACGAGCTCGGTTCCCACTAACAACTGTGCTCGTATCCCCTGTTTTAGGGTTTTTGCGTGTTTACCTCTTCCTTCCTCTCTCGTTTTCGTCTTCCTCCCTCTTCCGTGCCTCGCCGTCTCTTCCTCTCTTCCTCTGAGCAGTCTCGTCACCACCACCACTAAGGTCTCTTCTTCTTCTTCTTCCGCCGCCAACCCCACGACCACGTATCTTCTTCTTCTTCTTCTTCTGCCGTCAACCCTACCACCATGCATCCTCTCTCTTATCCCAACCAACGCTCCAAGTGGATCGCTGAACAAACCCACGCCAATCGCCAACACCGCACCGAAGAGGTTTCTCGTGAGGTATGTTTTCTTTGATTCCTCCCATTCCATATCAATTCATCATCCAATTAATTCCTCTCTCTCTCTCTCTGCGGTTCCAATTCGCGTAAGAGCAGGAGTTCTTTCGCCAAACCACTCTCATCTCCAAGAAGGAGAAGGAAAAGGTTCGTATCACGTTCTCTCTCTTTGTGTTTCATGGCTTCATTCTCTTCGTGACTCGTTATTTGAAATTAGGGTTTTGTGTAGGTGGAGCTTATGCAAGCTGTTCGTTTCATGTACGTTCGTCCTCCAGGTTACAATGCCGAAAGCGCCAAAGCAGCAGAAATGAATGATGAGAAGAAACGAGAGGACATAGACAAGGGACCTCAACACGATAATGCTCGTGATGCACCTTCCTCTTCCATGTACCTCCTTCGTCGCTTACTTTGTGTTCAATAGTAATGGAATTAATCTGTCACTCGGTTTTAGTTATTGTATGATTGAATATAATCATGTTTCTTGCCTCCTAGACCGCAGAGTACGAATTTGAATGAAGAGAAGAAAAAACTGAGGCCCAAGGATGTTTTTGGGCGGCCTCTTCCGACAGAAGAGGAATTCAAAGTTCTTAAAAATGCACCAAGGTATGCCAATTGCTGTTATTTTCTGTAGTTTGTGTGTTTGAATTATTGCCTGGCCTGTGTATGCAGTGCTCTTCCAAGGATTGAAAACTATCTGGTGATGTGCTTATTTTAAGTTGGTTGGGGTGCTTAATTTGTTGTGAATCAGAAGCATAATTGAGTCTTAGGCTCCTGCTAATTTTGGTGGGCAGCAGCAAATAACTGTTGCCATTTTTAAAAAAAATTGCACATACCAGTGCGGTTTTCTCTACAACCGCACTGGTATGTGCGACAACGCCTTTTTTTAGCCATATTTGCACAATATGAGCATTTTGTTAACGCGGTTGCTAAAGAACCGCGGTAGTATGTTATACTTTCCATCGCGGTTGTACAACCGTGATTATATCTTCAATATACTTTTTATCGCGGTTACATCTATTACGGTACTGAAACCGCCCTTGTAAGTCTTATATAACCGCGATTAAATATCTTTTTTCTACTAGTAGTACTAGAAAACATCTTTATATTTCCTACTACTATTTAAATGATGTTATATTAGTTACTGGTTTTACAAAACACACATATATTCACATGTGGGCAATATAAAATTTATAAAAACGACATAGTTATATTAATACAATATATAAATTATTATAAAATTCGGTCTTATATCAATGGAGGAATCAAGTTTTAAAATTGAGCACAAAACATTCTCAAATATAATAAAATGTTATAATAACTTGTTGAGTTAGTGTCTATCATTTAGAAATAAAACGAATATAAATATAAACGTTAACTAAAGCTTTATGAGTTCTTCATTCATATACATATATAATTACTTAGACATAGTGTTTTCAAAATCCTACATTAATTAATATGAAAATAAAGAAATTATTATTAAAAAAGAGAATTAGTTTGAGTGTACTTATCACAATTCAGTAAATTTCTTAGATATATGAAATTTGGTAGTTATGTATCATACGATAATTTACAATTTTATTCTTATATAAGTGTATAAATTAAATGGAAGAATTCATAGTTTTATATTTGTAAAAGTTGTATAAAAGTATACATGTTTGTAAAAAAAAAAATACATGTTAAATAATAAAATATGTGTATTGAGTATATTGATGTAAGACTTCAACTATAGGAACCGTGTTAGTTTTTCTAAATGAGATCAAATTGATCTTCTTAAATAAGTTCTTAGGTTGCCATCTTACAAATTGAAAAAGAAAAATTGAATAAGTAATTTTCGCTAAAGTGATTAACTATTTCTTTTTGTTAAAAGTTAATCGGCAATTCTATATATGAATATTCTGTATTTATAATATGATTCTAATTTTTATATATTTATTCTAAGTTTAAGTCTATTTAATTAAGATCAAAGTTGAGACTGATACCATATGAAGTGAATCAAAGCAGTTAACTTAAGGTTTGCGAAGCCAGATCTAAATTGGAACTCAGCTATGACTTTAAATGCTCGCTTCAGCACTTTTATGTTAAAGTTAGATATAAAATTGATATTATGCTAGAAAACACTCATGTCCAGTGGCATGGATGATTACAGGGGCTCGTGGCACTCAAATTTTTAAAATTTCTCTATATATTATTTATGTTTAATAAATATCAACACATAAACTTAAATATAATAAAATATTAAAATATATATGAAAGAAAAGATTTTTGTTTTTTTTAATAAAGCATCTTCCATAATTGTTGTTTTTCTCTTGATGTATTATTTGGAAGAAGTCAGGGATCCACTTAAAGATGAAATTGAAATCCTTCGTGAAGAGATCATTTGTTGCCGATAAAAAAAAAAAAACAAATCGTGAAGAGATCATTGAGGTATTTTTGTAATACACGTGAAGTACTCAATGATGTTTTTACATATTTGGCATAAACAGGAGTGCATTTTGGTCACGAGGAGCATCCCAAATCTGCTACTTTCCAGCACCTTTCAGAAGTTATGTTGGACATCAACTATTTTAGAGTCATGAAATTAAATATTTAGATAACTACATCTTACGCTTTGAATAGTTTCTTTAACAAGATTTCTAGTTTAACTTTTTAGTCTATTTTAAAAACTCAAAAAGTTCAAGTAAAATAGATTTGTTTGATAAGTGAGTTTATTATAGCAGTTTATAGTATTTTAATTAATGATGACAAAATGGACGGTTGAGTTCAATCTGTGAGGCTACATAATCAATTTTATTTGTCCGAAGTACTCAATTGGCATTACACTACTGTTCATTTTGTACACATATCATACTTTTATATATATTATTTTATTAATATAAAATATTTTATTAACGAAAGTAGATATTTTGTGAATACTAGTGTTAAATTAATTTTACTCTTTAAATAATCTGCATATTTTAAGTTTGATAAAAATAAATTAAAACTAAAATGTATTTCTAAAATTAAATTATATTAATGAAGTTATTTTTAATTTTATGTGTAATAATTTGACATATTTTAATAAAATATTTTTTAATAACTTTAGTATAATAGTTTTAAAATATAATTATTACTTTATAAAAGGGTTACCTCAATCTAAATTTATTTCAACGGTAAACTAAAATAACTATGTTCAATTTGTATTATAATATTTTTTTTTTTTTACTTAAACACTTCCGTTTTCTTAATTTAAAATTTATTTTGAAATTTTGTGTATATTGTAAAATGTATTTTCATATTTAGAAATATATTTAAAAATATACAAAATATATTTGTATACTAAGATGATTTTGTTTTCTATCAGAAGAAACTTTTCAAAGAAATAGTTTAGTAATCACATAACAGTGTTTGAGATGATTTTAGGCACGACATATATATATATATATATATATATATATATATATATATATATATATATATATATATATATATATAT
>Ga0209489_108049_pt1 | contig 14913 bp, 5 predicted proteins | sample SiratrowhiteBW_FD_187527 | JGI IMG/M metagenome (GOLD analysis project Ga0209489, IMG submission 187527) | Root nodule microbial communities of legume samples collected from California, USA - Siratro white BW (SPAdes) (version 2) | ecosystem: Host-associated > Plants > Roots > Nodule | place: USA... | reverse complement strand
ATATATTATTGATGATATATTTTAAGATACAGTGGGTGGCATTTGTGTGTTATGTATTATATAATAGTTATCGTAATTATATTAAATATAATAATAAATTATACTAAGTTTTTAAAAAAGTATATTCAAATATGGAAGAAATAGAGAAAGTTATTATATTTTAAAAGATGAATTTTTTTTAATTATATTTTGTAAAAGTCCTATATGTACTTGGTAACAATACGTGATTATATATATATATATATATATATATATATATATATATAAAAGGTTGAAGATGTTTTAATTTAATGAAAAATGAGTGACTTTGAAATTTAATCTTTGTAATTTTTTTACTTTTTGCCTATTTAAAATTAGAAAAGTTAAACGAAACTAAAATTAAAATTGATTAATTTTATGTGAATTAAAAATTTATTTAAATCTTAAAAAGTTAAATATTTACATAGTGTGTAATTATCCTGAAACACATTTAATAGATTCGTTTTGACTTGCAAACGAAAATTTTGATCTAAACATTTATATATAATGATATGTAGAATGACTTTTTAAGATGCAAACCAAAATCATTTTTTTCTTTATAATATGATCACTTGCATCTTATCAGAAGTAAAAATAAATTTTAAATCTAGTTTAACTTTATAAAATTAATTTATAAAATAAGATTTATATTCACTTAAAAATATATAAAAGATAAACTTTAAGTTTAACTCAATCTTACAAAATTAATTTATAAAATTAAGTTTACATTATTTATAAATTATTAAAAAAACTTATTTCTATCATAATAAAAGGTAATCCTAGGACATGTGTCTTATACAAAAAGGTATAACCATAAGACACGTGTCTTTTATAAAAAAATAAAAGATAAAAAACTGGATAGTCTTATTAATGATGATATATTATCAATATACAATTATCACCGCATTAATTAATAAAAATAACTATTAACATAACTTTCTAGGTAATTATATTCACTATACATGATAATATATAATTAATTAGTGATATAAAACTTTTTTACATTATTAAAATATATATTTATTTAAGAAAGAAATTTTTTTATTAAAAATTTAAATATAAGTTTGAATTTCACAATGAATAATAACAAGGATGTTGAACTTTTTGGATATTTTTTCTCACCAAAGACGAAATAATTACTGCCCTCTAGCCTATAAAGCATGAGAAAGTGAACTTTATATTTAAGAAAATAGAAAAAAGAAAAGTCAACGAAAAAGAAAGAGTGTGTAATGTTATTTTCAAGATTGTGTCGTTTTATGAAGACGTGCCCATCACTTAAATGTCTGCACTGTTAGGTGTCTGCTGTGCTTAAATGTACTTGTACATTTCCTCTCTATCATTTTAGTCTATTTTCATAAATTTCCCAACGGTCATAATAAATTAGAGTACAGCTATCTAACATATTTTTAATAATCATTTTCTAATATAATAATTTATTTTATTAATAAATAATTCTTATAAAAAATTAAAGAATATTTCAATAAAGTCTTTTATCTCGATCACGTGTTTTTATTCGTAATATTTGAATCTGAAATTATTAATAGAAGTTCATTTTACTAATCATGATAATTCGTAAAGGACCAAAAGTTTGTCAGTGCTTTCGTGCTACTTAGGAATATACGACAATACATTCCTCCATAAACCGCAATTAAAGTCCCTTTGTTAATACAGTGATGCAATGATTTGTTGATACTTACGTCAACCCTCTTCCGTTTTCATATTGATATAATAATAATAATAATAATAATAATAATAATAATAATAATAATAATAATAATAATAATAATAATAATAGTAAAAAGGAGAAGAGTAATCTTTATATTTCCAAAAAATATTTTTTTATTTTTTGTTTTTCTTATCTATTTCTAATACTAATAACTGTTCATCTCTGAGTATAGAGACAAAATTAGAGGCAGAACTTCTCCACTTGAATACAAAATGCATACAGTTTGTTTCATTCATTTATTCCTTTAAGGACCCACAACCATCTTATTTTGGCTTTTACCTCGTGCACTCCCATTTTTTAATCCACACCTCCACAATTGGGTGAATGATCAATTTGTCTTTTGTCCACCTTTTTCTCATTGTATTCCACCCTTACTGCTGCTACCATTGCTGCCGCAAAAGGGGAAGAAAACAAGAAAAAGCTAAAGGTAAAAGAAGAGTAAAAAAAAATCTCGTTTTAAGAAGCTTTTTATAGAATGAAAAACTATTTCCAAAAAATGTATTCCTATATATGTTTCAGAAAATTTATTATGAAAAAACCTGCATAAATTTCAGAAAATGTATTCTGAAAAAATATTCCAAAATAAATAATACAGAATTTACTTTGAAAATTATTTTTAAAAGTGGAGATAGAGGTTGAAAGATGGGGAGATAATGGAAGTAAAGCATATTATTTCTGTAGATGAAAACGGAGGGTTGATGGGCCTCCTGGGCCCAGAAGGCAGCATCAATGTTTCCATGTAGGATGCTTCAAAATTGAATAATGAAAAATGAAATGAAATTAAGAAGTTGTCACTGATGAGAAAAATCTGCAAGTAGAAGTAAAACCATAACACCATCTACATCGTCATCTTCTAGGGCACCCACCAACAGCATGGAGATACGTGCCACTATTTCGCCTCACGTCCCTTTCCACGTAAAGGTGCATGATAGCAAATGACACCTTCCCTTCATTGTCGTGTCACACTGTAAGGTCATGAACCTTGTGGTGTATATAACTTCATATAGACACGTCACAATGGTTCAGAAAGTGATGTCCTTTTTGGATTTTCTGATATATTCAGTTTTCGACGAAAAGACCGAAACCCTAGGGACAATCAAAATTATGTTTAAGGAATTTAATTATCTTTTGTTTCGACTACGATAGCAATGAAACTGGTTTGGTTCAGTACCACGTACTTTAACTTGGTGAAATGTTAATTCAGTTTCCCATCTTTTGTACTATACTTTTTTGAGATTTCATTTTTACTTCCTTATTTGAGACCGTGACTTATCAAACCTTAACTTTACCATCAATTAACATCATTAAAGCAGTACAATAACTTATCACATCATAACTTTCTTTTACTAAGCACAGTTAATTTTTAGTTGGAGTTATTTTTTATAACATGATAGGTTATAAACTGTTATTGTGTAGCTTTGTTATATCATAGTTAAATAATGTTGTTACTTTACACTGAAAAATGCAAATGACAATAGAGATAGCGACATGATCCGATCAAGTTTTTATGCAGAACTAAAACATAAATTAAAAAAAGATTGGTAAAATAGAATAGTAATTTATATTAATTTAAGCCTCGTCATCACATCTATATTCTAAATCATTTTTCTTAACATAATTTTTATTTATAAATAATTCCTTGTAATTTTTCAAATCATGCGAAAATTTAAATTTTGTAATCTGACAAGTTTTTTTTTTTTAAATCTAGGGCATGCTCCTCATGCAATTAGACTCGGACTTACGGGTGTTTTAAAATAACGTGTAAGTCTAAAAAATAAACCATGCGTCGAAATTAAATTTCTGATGATTTTCTTTTTATGTAGTTTATGAATTTAACAAACAATAAAATACTTCTATTAGATATTTAGAATTGTGGTAATTTCATTATAAAAATATAATAACTAGGGTTCTAAGATCGGTTTCATCGATGATTTGAGATGACACGTGGTAACAATTTGAGTGGATTGGAGTAAACATTTATAATAGAAAAAATAGAAAAGAAACAGTAAATCAAACTTTTTTTGTGAATTAAAAATAGTTTACGTACATCAACTTTTAAAAGTTTTTTCGTTTGTTTTTCTAATAGGTTAAAGTTGACAAATTGGTTCCAATTATGAAAAAGTTGTTTATTTTCATCTGTTTATTTATTTTTTATGAATGTTTGATAAGAAATTTATTATTATCTTTTATAATATTGCATTGATTCAGGAAGAATGATGCAGTAAAATTATTGGCGAAGTTGTGTTGAACTGAGAATAAGGTCCCAAGAGGTATAATTAGATGGTGGAAAGTGTATAAACATGAGGTGATATGTGTTTATTTACGTGTCGGCACTACATTTTAGGATGCAAGGCAGAGAAAGAACTTCTGCTTGAAGGAGGATAAGAAAAAAAACAAACATGACTTAATAAAAAAAAGTTATATATAATAATAATAATAATAATAATAATAATAATAATATAAAACTAATATTTTTTTGAAAAATATACATAATGATATTAAATAAAAAAATAATATATGAAAAGTATAGTAGGAGATTTGATTTATAAATAGATGATGATATAAATGATTTTAGTTATTAAATTATAAATTATCATGGATAGTAAAATTATTACCTTTGACAATAGTTATTTAAAGATCATATATCCATGTAAATTTAATTATTTTACAATAAAAACATCGGTATATTAATAATATATATATATATATATATATATATATATATATATAATTTATAAAAGTTATAAATGGCATAAGTAAAACACTTTTATATATTTTAAGAAACCACACTTTTTTTTATAACAATTTAAATAAACAATGTAAGATACAATTACTCACATAATTAGAGTTGTGAAGCTTTCCCATGTGTTTTTTTTTTTACTATTTTTGAGTAACTTTCTTTGAAATTTAAGGAAATGAATAAAATTTTAACAAAGTATTCTTATTGATAAGTTAGATTAGAGAACACAACATTGATTTCAATTTTTTTAAGAATTTCTCAAGAATTCATACTTTGTTGCATAAGTTTTTTTTTTTTTTTTTTTTTTGGAATTATGAGAGTAAATTGTACTTGTATGGATAACTTTCATTTTGGTACATTTGTGTCTACACGCTACGCACATAATTTTTACTATAAACTAAAAACAAAATAAAAGAGAAATTATAAATAATAAAAGGGATTTGTTTGGAATAAATTTTTAGTGGTGCTTGATTAACCACCTAGTTAAGCATCTAAAATAATCACTGAAGTGAATAAATAGGTGTTTTTATTTTTTGTGCAATATGATATCCATTATCATAAATAACAATTATTAATAAGTAAGCATTACAAATCTAACTACATAATCAATTGATGTTATAAAATGGAAAATAAAATATTAAATAATGTTTTATTTACGTAAGATGATAATTAAATAAATAAATACATAAAATTTGATCTCAATTCCATGAATAGAGAAGTAATATAAAATATCCAATATTACTTTAATTAAAATCAATTCTATAATTTAGAAAAACATGTAAAAACAATTAAACGCGAACTATAATTTGATATATAAATAAAAGATTTATCAAATTAATTATAGTAGTTGATGTCCTCACCATCAATAAGTGTTAAATCGTTAAAATGTGTGTTAGAGCTATACCAATATTATTTGGATCATTTGGTAATTGTTGGGAAGTAAAGTTCAATCAAAATAACTTAATTGGAATCTTCTGTATCAACACAGTCACATAAGTCACCAATTATATGACGGATTCTATATTGATTGGACAACAAAAATACAAAGTCACTTTATGTACGTTTTAAGTTTTATTTTAAACCTTAAATTCTACCAATATTATTTGGATCATTTGGTAATTGTTGGGAAGTAAAGTTCAATCAAAATAACTTAATTGGAATCTTCTGTATCAACACAGTCACATAAGTCACCAATTATATGATGGATTCTATATTGATTGGACAACAAAATTACAAAGTCACTTTATGTACGTTTAAGTTTTATTTTAAACCTTAAATTCTGAAAAATTTCAAGTACTATATTGTATTAATAGCAAAATATTTTTTTATCAAAATAAATGTCATAACTAGAAAAGTTATTCATATAGGTGATGAAAAAGTAATAATTATATTCCTTAGAAATTTATTTATTTCTTTATTTGAGCAAAATATTTTTTTCCTAAATTTTTTTAATTTTTAAAAAATCATTAAATTCATAAAAAAAATATAATTTACTAACAAAATTTGTATTGAGTTAAAAAAGAAAAAAATAATCTTTAAATAAATAATATCATATAAATATTTTAAAAAATAATAACTTTATGTCCACAAAGTTACTTTCAATTATTTTACAAACACTGCATCCGTCAATACAAAGTTCTCATTGCTTATTTAAAAAATTAAAACAAATCGGATAAAATAAATAAATAGTAAAGAAGCCATTCAAGCAAACATAACTTCTATATCAGTGAAGTAAATTTAAACTGAAAAGATAGTAATAAAATATTAAACCAAAGTCATGCAATAAATTTAAGTTAAAAAAACTTATAAAATAAAAGTCGCATGCAAGGAAACTTTTTTTCTAATTCTAACAAAAGGTGATTTTTACATAAAAATTTAAAAAAAATAAAAAAATCAAAGAACATAACTTTTTCTTGTTTTGAATTATGCTTGAATGATCTACTTTTTGTATGGATAATTTTAAAATTTTATCCACTCTTACAAATAAAAGATAAAAAATCTACCATGTGACATATGTATATATCATCATTCTCTCAAAGAAATTATAGTATATTCCACATGGATGAGATTCTCTTTTGGAATCCATGATGGGACCCTTTTATATAATTATTAGAAACACCTAAATTAGGATTGTGGTTTCATGTCATGGACAAACAAAACTCTTCCTCTTAAAGGACTCTATACTTTCTATCACTGCTCTTATTATACTGTGCCGTGCAGTGAAAGACTCTTTACTTTCAGCAAAACTAAACTAAGAAGACTCTTCGGAAATACCCTGATCATAGAAAAAAAAAAATATCCACTGTGATAAAATGCTAACTTTGGACTTCATACTTGTTCTTATATATCCTTTTTTAACTTTAAAAAAATTGATACAATACATAATATTGTTAATTTTTTAACTATATTTTATGATATGCATAAAGTAGAAATGAAATTGTTTGTTTTTTATTGTATCTGTTCTTCATTTTTCAGTCAGGAATGCTGTCTATCTGGAATCAAATTTACTGTATGACTCAACAATATGAAATTTTGACGTCCAAAACTTGACAGATGCATGTCCCTTTAAAAGGTGTCACATTGGGTTTCAATAATTTCACTTCACACATCTTCTTACACAGGAACACGACGATGTGTCGCAATAAGCTTGCTGGCAATTATGAAAAAGCAAAAACAAAAAGACCACCGATGGACATTCAGTTTGTTATGTAGCGTTTCCATTTTGACAACAAAAAAACCCAATTATTTTACACACACAAAGAAGCCATTGGTTTGTTTCTTTTCATGAAATATGTTAGCAAAACAATTACCGGAAGAAACATTTTGTGCACGTTTATCTAATTATAAATCTGTTAGTAAAAACTCTCATTAGAAATTCAAATCGCAGGAACAATGTTTGTTTCTGTAGAACAATGTTTGTTTCTGTAGAAGAGATGATCACATCAAATAATTAGGGTTTGGTAGTAAAAGTGTGATAATATGGAAGGTGAGGAAAGTATGAGAAAGTGAGGTTACGTGGCATGGTGGTATTAGGGTGAAAAATTTGGCATCTTGGAAAGCAGAAAAGCAGAAATGGGTTATTTGTGGCGTGTAGCATGTATTGCATTCCCTTTCATGAATATGTCCATGCTGTGCCTCTCACGCTTCACAAATTAACTTATGAACACATTACACAGGGACTTTCTACTATCGCTCCAGTCATTTTCTTCTTCTCAAAACATAATTATTTCCTAGGTGCTCATCATTTTTTATTTTAGTTCCTTCACTGTTACTACTTAATCCTTTCATTTAACTTCTTAAATCATCTATGTCATTCACCTATCACACTCTCTCTGCTCAACCTCTACTTCCGCTTAGAATTGATGAAATTATGATAACCTGATTGAATTAGGTATAAATTGATTAACTCTTTTGTACACTTTTTAACCCAGTTATTAGTACCACAAGGATTCTTACGCCAAAAGAATTCTTATAGCAAATGAAGTCTTGTAACAAATGAACTCTTATAGCATGGTTGGAGTTAGGAGTAACAAAAAGCATCACTACTCTTGTAATGTGCTTTCTCATGTCCCCTGTGGCCGAATGCTGCTATAACAGATGTCCAATAATGTTCCGCGGGACGGTCAGGATCATCTGTACTGCGACTTGTTTTTTCATTTCGATTTATACTCATGAAAAAAAAAGGTGGTGAATTGATAGAAAAGAGAAACATTGTGACTAGTAATGTGATATAATGTTTTTATATAACACTTGAAAAATTATATACTGTAAAATGATTTTTTATATATTTTAAAATAAATATTAGAAACTCAAAATAATAATTTAAGATTTTGGACACATCAAAAAAACTTCAAAATTCATAATTAAAACCAAAACTCACATGCTATTTGAATAAGGGAATTCAAATTTTACATGACTAAAAACAACATCGAAAAACACTAATTTTTCAGGGATTAAAAATATTATATTTTAAAAATAAAATTATATTTAAACTACATACTTTTTATTATGTATATTGGTATTTGTACTCGTGTAACATGTACATTATATTTTTTAATTGTAGTATTTTTATATTTACTAGTTTGGATATTACACGGATTGTGATATTAATATATACTCTTTGAAAAATCTATGTAACTTTCCGAGTATATGCTATACAATTGCTTGTTTATCGAATTAATTTTTAGAGGAGTATCAGTAAGATTTGATATAATCATAATTAAATTCATATAAAATATTATTATAATTTAACCTAAAAAGTTAAGATATTAAATTTCTAGTTGCTTATAATATTTATTTATTTTTTACTTATTTTCAACTCTAATTCATAATAGACTCTACAAAAATTAGTTCAATCGTAATATAGTAGAAGACATCTTACATTAGACAAGAACAAGTGATGATTTAAGTGAGAGTAAATGATATAAGAGGAGGACATTACATCAGTTTTGTTACAATTGATATAAATAATATAATAATAATAATAATTATGTTTAAAATATTTTTTTAACAGATATTAAATATGAATAGTGTGATATCCAATTGTCAAGTTAATTGAGTTAGTATTGATTTATCATGATTTTAAATATTTAAATAACAAAATATTTTATTAAAATAGTCAAGTATAATATTGATTGAAATAATAATAGGGAAAAATATAATTAAATTGGAATTTTGTGTTGGCCATTTTATAAATTTATATTTCCTACATATGAAAAATAGATCTCCTTTAGCCCTGGAGAAATATATATGTACATTGTTGAGCATAAATGTTCCAATTTATTTTTTGTGGAAAACAAAAGAAAAAAATTATATTCTTATTATATATGTGTAATTATTGCTTTTGGAAAATAAGTTATAAAGACAATTAGACTATAATTATTGCAGTCGTATTTCCTTTGCTTGCTATTGCTCACTATCTGCTACTTCTTCTACCAATTGTTTCCTTTCAATATATTTCCCTTCTTTGCTGATCACAGAAAAAAATTGTACAAGAGAGAAAAAAAGTAACAAAGAAAAGAACACAAGTGGATTATAAATAAATAAATACTGACTTATATGTAGGTACACCACCAGTTCTTTATGTAAAGGATTTTAGTTTTTTATTTATTTATTTTTGGTTATTAACTAATCTTATTAATAGTGGATCTGTTATGTGGTAGGTAGATTGCCTGTTAATCAGTAGCTCCATAACATGAATAATGATTTATTCTTTTTCAACTTCAGATAATAATGATATATGTATCCTCTATTAGTCTTTCTTTCTTCTTTTTTAATATCTATCCATAATCTTTACACTGATATAAAGAGAAAATATAATAGCATTTAGAGACTTTTCCAAATAAAATTGACAAAACTCAACCAACCAAATATGAAAAAGGTTCAAACACAGCAGTTAAACTGGTTGAAAGTCATATTCCAATCATTACTATATTACTAAAGACCCTTTCACACTGTACAACTTGAGAATAAATTTCCACCAATTATACTTTTATACAATTAACAATCACCTAAGTACAAATTTTAAAATTCTAAAAGTTTTGGTGAAAGTAGTTAATATAAAATGTTTATAATCTTAATCGAGGATTATGAAATATATATTCTTAAATATTTACAAATAAGTATTATTTAAATTTCAAATATTTTATTAATTAATAACTTAAAACACATTAAGTTAGGCTGACAAAAAATAAAATTAGAAACTAGTCCACTATTTCACCATATAATTATTTCTCTTCGTAAGGAATGGTTGCAGCTTACGTGTCGAACTCATACCTCCACAATATTTATATTAGTTAAACGTGATTGCAATTTTACATTATGCATTTCCAAGTTAGAATGACTTATTTATCGTTCATTTTCACCAAATTTTCTACTGAACTTTAGAGAATTGCATATATTATATTTTAAATGTGGTCTTTTAGTATGTATCAATTAATGTGTTGGGAGCTATATTTTAGTTCCTATTTCTCACTATATATATATATTTGGTAGTAAATTTATTGATCTACAAATTATATATATAGTTTGTAGGTGGACCCATTTTAAAATAAAACATCTTTAATCATGATTTCATATTTAAGTTAGAATCAATCAAACTTGAAGTAATGAGTATGAGATCTAAGTATTGGTGTTAACAAGTTTGGTTAAGACATTGATAGATGTATGAAGTTCAGAAGTAGAAGAAAATGAAAATGGTGTAAATTTTAAAGAAGAAATGAACAGCATAAGAGCTTTCTATTCAAGCATGTCATATCAGTAGTCAGCTCCAAAAGAATCTAAAGAGTGAGTTCCAGTTTGGGCCACTTGAGAAAGAGCCCATTTTCTCAAACAATTCCGATCACAATTTGTCTCTCTACAAAAACAAACAATCATCACCTATCATATGGTCCCCTCCACCTTGTCCTCTTTCTCTTTTCATGCTGCTTTCTAACTCCTTTCCCTCATCTCACAAACCCTCAAAATTTCCACACCCTCCATTTTCATTTCTCAACCAAGGAAACAAAAACTTTCTAACCTTTGCAAGATAAAAATGTACAATAAAAAAGTTAAATGGCTTTGAAATTTGAAACTTTAACAAAATCAAAATTTTTTAAAATAATTATAGCTTAAAATGAAACCCAATGTTCAAAATTGAATGTGCATTGGGAAGCATGTATAGTTAGATGAGTTGAACTCAACATGAGCTGACAAGCAAAATTGGGTGGTGCTTTCCATTGGGTAAAGGAATGGAATGATGAAATAGTGTAAAAGATGCTTAATTAGCATGTATAAACTAAAGATTGACCAAATTCATTTTATTTTTCTCTAATCTAAATCATCTTTTTCCTTAGTCAACTGGTTCCCATAAATTAATTTTGCTGTCCACCAGTTGGTAAACGATCCCAATTACATTCTAAAAACTACAGTCCCAATTACATGAATAAAGGCTGAGAGATTCCAATTTCCACATCAGTGGGCAGAAGCAAAAAGGAACTAGGCACGCTTTCCACCTACACATACAGGTGGTGAGCACAAAGTGAATCAGTTACCCCAAAAAGTATTTTTGCACTTTGCAGAAGCAACAGAATTTTGGTGATTAATTGTTTGTCCCAAGATGCTGAAGGACACATGACACTCCATGCACTTGCCAGCCCAAATGCCCTACCCTAAACGAAACCATCAGAACAAACAAAGTGTTTGTCCTGAAATGGACATCTAAGAGCCCTTTTTTGTTTTGTTCTAGACTCTTATGCATGGTACCAACCAAGCTATGAGCCCTTTTTTCTTTCACATGCTTCTCTTTCCCTAAATTTCCTATTTTCTAAAATTGTGGGACTTTAAGGTTGTGCCACCCTCCTATTTCCCCCTCATTGCTAAAAAGAGAATGAAAAGTGGAGCATTTAACAGTAACAGTAATGCACTTCTCTGAATTTATTCACTTTTAAAAGAGTGGTTCAAATTCCTACCACACTTTCTCCTCTGTTTTCACTTTACAGCTTAGTTTCATATTCCCCCCAATGCTTTCAGGGTTTAACCCTATGTTCCTGAACCACACTTTCACGTATACCAATCTGTTACGCTTCTCAAAATTAAAACCCTACTCAACTGCTTCATTCTCTTATACTCATTTCAATTCTTACTAAAGTCCACTCTCATCTTTCATTTTCACATGTTCTTTAATATTTTCATTTTATTTAAATACATTTTTTTTAATTTCTACAATTTATTAAATGAACGATGATGCTAGGTGAAATTGAGATTTTATAAATAAGTTTTTTTTTTTTATGTAGGTAGTAGATATTTGACAATAACATGTTGAGGTGATATTTATAAATGGGGTTTAATTTTTTTTTTTAAATGTGTTGAATGTGATATTTGAACCCACTTTGACATCAAATATAAAATCACTATAACTCTAACTACCTTATTATATATATGGAAATTATTAACTTAAAATATCTGTAGAATAAAATGGTGATAAGAAATTAGATACTCTTATACAAACGCTATTAAAAAAATTCATACTTTTTATGGATATTTTTTCTCTTCATGTTCATAAAATTTTAAAAGTTTATTTAAAAATTAACAAGGAAAATATATTTTACGAATTCTTATAAAAGAATGTGTAAAATAATAAATCTGACTAAATATGAAAAATTTTAATGGTGGAAAAATTTAATCATCTTATAAAGTTATATGGGTTGACATTCTTCTTCTCTTTTTACACCCAGTTAGTGGGAAATTGTCTGGGTTGATCCTTGAGTTACTTAAACAAGCTTCAACTCATAATAAAATATGGCATTTTATTTCAGATTTTCTTATTTTCTCTTGCAGTTGCCGTAAGTAGGACTTATTACTTTATGCTTACAGTGTTTGAGAAATTGACAAAAATTAGGTTCACTTTCTAAATTAATGTTTCTTAAACTCAATATGCAAATGTGGAGGAATATAACACGCCATATTGAAAGAGAATTTGAATAATCTGATCAAACTGCAGCACATAATCTTCCTTTTTGATTTCATTGTTTAGATAATAGTATAAAAATATGACATTTTGTTTTTTCTTCTTAATTAATTGCTATATTCAGAAGACAACTATTTGACCAGATAAATGTAGGTTACAGATTGGGTTATCCATGACTCCATGCTTAGTTTATTGTTGTGGAGGCTATAGGAAATATTAAATTGTCCCTCTTTTAATGTTAGTATAACAAAGTTATCAATTTAACATTATAATACATTACCCTTAAAAAGCACAAGAGTTATTACCAACAGAATGGAATCCAAATGACTACTGAAAGTATTATTATTTAATGTATTATGGTATCTTAAACAGGTTTCAAAAATATCTTTAAAAAGAAAAAAAAAATGAAAAGTTGCAACACAAATGGCTCCTCTTGGACACAAGTTGCAACACAAACAATTCATATTAAGTTTCTGTTATAATAAATATTTGAGATAAAATATGAGTGATTAGAGAAAATTTAAAGTATTTTATTATCTAATTTCATGAATGATCCTATTCACAATGTAGCAGTAATAAAGTGATTTTTGTTACTTATTAAACTAATATATTTAATTTTATTTAAGTTAATTTTTTAAAAACATATAAGCACGATTCTAATAATTTTAATGACCACAAAATGGATTTACCCCAAAATACATTATATACTTTAATATCACAAGCAAAGACAAAAGTAATTAATAATTAAATACTTTGAATGATCGAAAAAACTTAATTATATTTTAGTTAAACCATATCTATACTAAAATTTCAAATTTGTTCTCAACTTTTTGTGTAAAAAATAGAATCATATAATAATATTGTTTCTCTTAATTATTATAAGCTAATAAATAAGACATATTGATAATTGATGATAATTTTATGTAAGATAGTGAGTTGTACTTATGAATCAATATAAGGTATCATGTCAAAGTCCTTTTAGGATTTATGAATCCATCAATGAATATATATTTAACATTTAGTTCTTTTATTATAGTGCATTTGAATAATTTGAGGCTCACAGAAACAATATAAATAAATATTTTTCATTGTATAATTAATTGATTGACATACTTACATCTTACATCTTAATATGAATATCACTTATATTTGTAACATATTTCATTATAATAAAAGTAATGAATATAGAGTTATAGTATACTTACATTTTACATTATCCATAATTGTATGATTATCCATAATTGTATGATTGTAATGATTATAATGTTTGATTATTAATTGCAACATCCAAAAAATGTATATTGTTTTAACATACAGTGAATCCAACAAAAAGAATCAAATTTCCAAAATAAAGTCTACACTCTTTCATATAGTCCTGCATCTGCATTTATATCTGCTCATGTACATAGTACAATCATCGCAGTTTACAAAACAACAAGAAAAACAAGGGTAAGCTAGTGAAAATAAAATTTTATAATATAATCAATACATGCAAAAAGAGCAAACCATATTAGCTATTCACAAGAATTTCTTAAAAGATTAACATATAAGTTTCAATACTAAATACATGTAAATAAAACAGAATATCTCAGTCATAAGAATTTCTTTAAAGTCTAGCATATCAAGTTTCAATACAAGTTTTCCGTTTTTATTTCAAGTACTCATGTCAAACGTCATACATAAAGGTCTCACATAGACCACATCAATACATATCGGCCACACATAGACCATATCACACATATAGGCCACACATTGACCTATCGTCTTCCTGAAAACCAATTAAGTATGCCCCTACCAGAGACTAACATCTAATCCAATACCCAAGACTTAGATTCAGCAATTCTAAGAGAAATGATCAATCCAATACCCAAGACTTAGATTCAGCAATTCTAAGAGAAAGGATCAATCCAATACCCAAGACTTAGATTACCAGCGAATCTAAGAGAAAGGACTAATCCAATACCCAAGACTTAGACTGCCATT
>Ga0209489_108047_pt1 | contig 14914 bp, 8 predicted proteins | sample SiratrowhiteBW_FD_187527 | JGI IMG/M metagenome (GOLD analysis project Ga0209489, IMG submission 187527) | Root nodule microbial communities of legume samples collected from California, USA - Siratro white BW (SPAdes) (version 2) | ecosystem: Host-associated > Plants > Roots > Nodule | place: USA... | reverse complement strand
TGATATATATATATATATATATATATATATATATATATATATATATATATATATATATATATATATTATAATTTAGTTATATTTCTAATTGATATAAGATATTCAACACACCTTCTGACTCCAAGGATAACAAGCACTCACACAAAGAATATGAAGCATGAGAATAGAATAACCCAATAAGAAATAACATGATAAACCAAACTATATCTTAACTAAGATAGGCTATTAAGGAGATTCCAATGTCAAAGTAAGACTCCATATCATATCAAGAGTGAAAGAAATGAAATAATTCATTTAATTAAGATATATTCCATTTTCATGGTATAATAATAAATATTAATAAACTGAATAGAAAACGATAAATAACTAATTATATAATGTATCTAAATGTTTTATTCTAATAGAAAATAATTATTTTAAATTTTTAAAATAATTTATTGAATTCAACATATGACGAAAAAAAAAACGCTAAAATTATTTCAAATTTTGATGAGATAACAATAATATTTTATTACACAATAAAGGATTTAGACAATATTTTCATAAAAGAAAGAAACTATAAAATAGTAGCCTCTACGAAAGCTAGAGAACATAAACAATATTAAAAATGTAATTCAAATTCTCAGTATCCAACAATATCATCACCGCATTTCATACATCTAAAAACGAGGATCCGAGTCACACGCTATAAGTTACTGTTTGGAATAATTCACAACACTCATTTTTCCAAAACCGCTTAAATAGAAACAAATAAGCAGAATTCTAATGAATCCAAACATGCCATAAGTCAATTTTGACGACCTAGGTTTTGTTGGTTCTTTTATTAGGAACTTGCGATAAAAGAAGAACTACACAATATTTTAAGGAAATGAGCTATGAATTATACTTGCAGAGATCATCAAATCCCATATACTCGTGATTTTCAATCTTTTTGACCATTGCTGCAATGCCAACTCCACCTAACAAATAAACGAAAAATGTTTCATAACTTTAAGTTCATAAGAGTTATTTTTAGCATATGTTTCATTAAATATATATAATTTTAGTTTATGTAAATAAGATACTATTTCTCCTTTTAGTCTCTCAAAAATTAACTGTCTTTCTATCCATTAATGGAAACATGGTGTGTAGTCTTTATTTATGTAAAGAGAACAATTTTTTAAGACTGATTCGAATTTTGTAATTTGAAAAAATAAATTATTATAGTGTGTCGTAGTTACTACTTTGAATGTGTGTTTCACAAAAAAAAAAATAAAAAAAAATATGATATCAAGAGTGTTGTTATATAACCTATTGATATATTGATTATGTAAACAAGTTTCTAGCAACATAAGAATTGAAATAAACCTCTTAAAATTATAAAAACTAAAAAGATTAATTTTAAAATTGATAAACTAATTGTAAAAAATTATTTTAAATTTAAACGACGAAAAAGATATTCAAGTCATGTATATACTAGAAAAATATGAATATAACCAAAGTTAAGAGAAAATCACTATAAGGCTTACCTAGTGAAACAGCACTAACAAATATTGTGAAGGCTAGAACAAAGATGATAAGAGAAGCTCTTCCAAGTAGATCGATCAACTTTCTCACAATATGCTGCCCCACAATGGCTGAAATAGCAGCTGCTACAATAAAGTATAGAGCTGCAACAATCCACATAATGCATGGGTTAGAGCTTATCAATGTAATCCAATTTGTAGAAAGCACATGGATGAAAGTTATAGATATAGAGGCAACAGTTATGAAACACAAACCATAAGGAACTGGAAAACGTTTCAGCAGGTAGTATTCTACAACAGACATAGATGAGGAAAACACCATGGCAAAGGTGGCTGTGGCACTTGCAACCTGAACACATGGCATCAAAAATGGAAGCCAATTAATACAAGAATTGAATGGGAATATTTAGGATTTAGAGTTTATTCAGACGATGGTTTAGATTATCAAGTAGTCTAACTCCTTTCTCTAAGTTATTATGTTTGATGCATCCCACACCCTTTTTAAGTTATTTATCTATAATATTTACTTACATCTTGTAATTTTAGAATATGATAGATTGCAATTTACGAGTACGTACTTAAACGGTAAGAACTCATATTTTTTTAAATAATAAATTGTTTATATAAATATACAGTTTATTATTTTGCTTATTTATTTATTTATTTTGATAAGTTGATTATAGTTAAAAAAATGGAATAGTAAATTTATAAAATTATTTATTTAAGAAAATATAAATATTTTCAAAGGAGAAATAAAGTTGACAAGGTGAAAAATTTTATTTTACTAATAACAATTAAAAGAAATCTGAATTGGCATAACTACTTGACAATCACACTTTAAAGAGTAATTTCGTTATTAAAAGGGGTTGTTGGAAGGGGCTGCAGGCTGTTAAAAGGGGGTTGGAAGGGGAGATGCGGGCTGAACAAAGTATATCTACATTAGAATTATTTTAGATAAACATTGTAAGAAATTGGAAAATAAGGTAAAAGAAGTCTTTTATGAAATTTATTATTTTTGTAACAAAAGTATGCTATTTATGTAATTTTTTTTATTTTATTAAAATTGAAAGAGAAGTTAGTTTCTAGTTTATTATTGTTATGATTGTTTTAAGAAAAACATTTTGAGAACATGTATATTTTAAGATTGACACGAATAGTTAGATTAATTTATTATGATTATATCGTTGTCATGTTAGATTAATCAAATGATAGTTCTTGTGTTTGAGAAATACATAATCTTAAACACAATTTGATAAAAATACTTAAATTGATATTTTCACAATAATTTGTTTTCTTAAGTTAATGTAAATAATAATAATAATAATATGCAAAATAAAGGAGTTATGGAAAAAAAAAAATACCCACGCAGATGATCTTTTATATATATATTTTGAAGCTTATATGTAATTTTAACAATGATATATGTAATTCTTGAAGGCATCTATCTATCGTTATTTATTTAGTGTCCATTTATGCTTAATTCATTGTAAATACACAGTCTATGATTTGATTTGTTTGATATGAAATCGATTCTGTTATAGCAGACTTATATATAATTTATGTTCCAGTTATAGATTATTTAAATATTATAACCTGGTCCTTTTGTGTGATTACTTGATTTCCTACTACCATTATATTTTGTACATTGGCAAATCATGATGCAGAATTTAGTGGCATTTCTAGATAGATCTAGGATTATCATATTGAATTCTTTTTGGACTATATAGATGTACATATAGATAAATTTGGTTTATTTTTTATATTTTAAAAATATGTTTTTCAAGCCCTTGATTAAGTATTTTCCATTAGGTTAAACTTTTATCTATAGTTTATGATCGAAATATAAGTGTACATAAAAAGTACGCATTTATATATATATATATATATATATATATATATATATATATATATATATATATATATATATATAGTTAGTTAGTTAGTTAGGTTAAAATATTTATTTAGAAACCATACTCCACTAATGTTATTATATAATTTCACAGTATTCTAGTGTTCCATCAAGTCGAACCTAGCTTTTTTCACACTAAGATAAATAAGCATATTTAATTTGAGGAGGTATGGCTTATTCTTTTCCAAGCTTAAGAAAAAGAAAATTAAAATTTTCAAATCTAATTCATAATTATTTAAATTCATATTATTTTTAAGTTTACTTTAATACATTTATTTCATATTAAATCTTTATTTTTATTTTAAGTTCATTCCAATTAATTGAATTTAGATTAGATATAGTTTGGATAATATATTTGATCTTTAAAATTCAAAATTAAGGATATTTTAGATTAGTTCATGAAAGGTTAGACTGAGCCAGACCTAAATAAGGCATGATCGGACTGGGTTTGGCCAACTCATGAAAGGTTAAACCAAATTAGACCTAAATCTTAGAATTAGGTCGGGTCCAAGACAAAGACTAGGTCATGCTAAATTCAAGCTAGGGTGGGCTAGACTCAAGTTAGCATGGGTCAAACTGGATTAGACCCAACCTCAAGTAGGATCAGGAAGTTAAGTTGGGTTAGATCGGACCTTGGTTAGTAGTTTAAACCAAGTCAATTTGTGTTAGACTCGAACCATGTCAAGTTGATCGAGTTGAGCTCAAGTTAGATTGGGTTAGGTTGAACCTAGGTTACATTGAGTTGAGTCTGGTCCAAGTCGGGGAAGCACATATTGAGCTAGGTTGGGTTAAGTACAAGTTATTAGACCAAATTGATGGGACCTAAGTTGAGCGAGACAACTCGAGATAAGTTTATTCAGGTCAAAGTCAGGCTTAGTTGACCTAGTCCATCTCAGGTTGAGTAAGCTCATGTTGAAGATAGATTAAGTCACCTCAAATCCACTTTAGGTTGAATCAATTTAACCTAGTTGAGCTAGGTTGACTTAGGTTCACATCAAGCCGAGTTAGGGTAGGCCCACATCTGGCCAAATTAGGGCAAACCACCATTAGCTAAATCAGCCAAGACCAAATCGAGTCAGAGTCATGCAAGGCCTGAGCCAAGTTAGCTCGAGTCCGCACCTGGTTAAGTAAGTCCTAAAACAAGGTCAAGCTGAGTCGACTCAGGCTTAGGTAGTGCTGACTTGACCCGATGTAGTGCACATAAGTTGAGTTAGGGTGGACCACATCAGGCCAAACTGGGTTGAGACCAAGTCAGTGAGGCCCAATCAAGCTGAAATAAATTAAACCAAGTCAGACAAGGCCCAGGTTAGGTTGAGTCAGCCCAAGTCTACTCTAGGTCAGGAGAGCTTAAGTCCACAACGAGCTAATTTGAGTCGAGCCCAAGTTGGGTCGAGTTAACTTAAGTCCATGTTAAGCCAAGTTGGAGTGGGCCCATATTCACTTAGATGGGGCCTAGGTCATGTGAGGTTCATGTTGGGTCAAGTCAACTTTAGTCCATAATGGGTAGACTCAATCAAGATTCATGTTAGGCCAATTTGGGTTGGTCCAGGTTAGGTTTAGCCTAGATCAGAAAAGGTTTTATGGGTCTAGTCGAGTCCAAGTTAGACTAATCAAGCTGAGTCGAGATAAGTTAGCTTGGGCCGGTAGTAGGTCAGATTGAATTGAGTTGGGTCCAAATCATGGTAAGGTTGAACCAAGTCAAGTCGTGTCAATTTGGATCAAGTCAAGCCAAGCTCGTGTTCGGCAGGGTCAGGCCTAGCCTAAGTCAGAATGAGATAAACCATGCCCAACTCAAATCATACTTAGTTAGGTTAGGCCAAACTCAAGTAAAAATGTATTAGACTAAGCTTTGGTAGACTCGACAAACCTAAATTATATATGATTTATTGGGTCAAGCCAATATTAGACGAGTCGAGTTTAATCGAGTCAAGTCCCCAATTCAAATATAAATTTAAATATTATTTAGAGAAATTATACAAATTAAATTAAATTTGAATTAAATTAAAGTAAAATAATCCAATTTAATTTAAATTAATTAAAGTAAATTTAAATTTTAGATCCAATCAATTTTATTAGATTAGAGTGAATTTTTACAAATCCAATTGATACTCACTCCTATTCTTTCTTTTCTATGGAGTGTACATTTGTTCTTTCAAAATTTGTAATAGTAGAATTTGAAACTGACCTGAGGTGGTACTCCGAGCTCCAAAAAGAGAGGCCCCATAACGAATCCTCCACCTATTCCCAGCAAGCCACCAACTATGCCAGCCGATATTCCAAAGGTAGAGTATAAAGCTAACTGCGGAATAGTAAAACTTTTGCCCTTATCTCCCACTGATGATATTGCTCTCCTTCCTTTATACAAGGAAACTGCCTCATATCCTCCTACCCCAACTGAAACTGGAATCTGCATGCCATCACATGGAAACCACACTTTTATAAAATGGAATATGTAGTGATGACAGATATTCCAATATATTTTCAGAACCAAGATTATTGACATCTGAGTTTTCCAATTAACTATTAAAAAAGAATTTCAATAGAAGTTTAATGATTGCTTCAATGTAAATTAAATTAACTAAAAGTTAATGTTTGTGACTTTTAATATAAATATTATAAAATTAACAAACTTATCATACATAATAAACTATCAATTAACTATATAATTTATATTTAGATATAATAGAAACAAATAGTTTTAAAATAATCCATTAACTTTCTAAAAAGATTTATGCAAAACAAATTATGTTGTTGATGCTAAGTGTACATTAGTTTTATCTATGATTAATGTATGTTGAAAAATATGATAGAACATAATATCCCTACTCTCTGTTACTTTTTTTTTTCTCTATATTATTTGTTTCATCCACAAAACATGTCTTAAAGGGAAGTTAATTGCATTTGAATGAATGCAATGTTGGTTGTTAGTTTTATAATTAAACTAATTATTTTCAAAGATGGAATATGAAAAAAGTTAAATATTTTTTTTTTCATATAAAACATAAATCATTGTGGGTGTATTTGAAAATAACTTATAATACAGTCATAAACTATTTTTAGCTTATTTTAATAAGTTGCGAAAGAAGTCTATCATGAAATTATTTTAATCTTATGGTGAAAATAATTTGACTTCATTTTTTTCTTTCATTATAGATATAGCATGTACATAAGTGCTTGGTAAATATTTATTCAGACAAAGTTGTTTCAATTATCAAATGAACCCCTCAACAATCTTTAAAATTGTACTCATAACTAAAAAATATAATAATTTTTTTGTTCCTTTCTTAAATTAAGAATAGCTTCATGCTTAAGAGAATCTTTCCATTGTAAATTTGATGCTAATATGTTACAAACACGGTAAATTCTGAAGAAATTAAGCAAAAAAATATTAGATTTGAGGCCTTTTCTGATAAGAAGTTTACCTGCAAGGCGTTCAATACCCAATATGTTGTTGAACATTTGGTTGTTTGGTTCTGTTGACATTGTCAATAGAAAAGTTTAAGAATGAAATTAGAAAAATTTCATGGTACACAGAATACTGATATATTGAAGAAAATGTTTAGTGAAAAATAACAAACCATGGCAATCTGTATTGCAAGGAATGCAACCCAAACAAAAAGTAGAAGTCCAAACTCCTTCCAGTACACATTATCAAGCATACACACCTTCAATATTCCAATACACATTTTCAGTCAGATATGAAAAACCACACCCCAATCATAAAGAACAAACTAAAGCGTATTCACCTCTTCTTTTCTAGTTTCTTTTGCAATGCCATTTTCTGGTTCACTAGGAATTGGTCTGTATTCTATTTCAGTCCCATCACCTATCACAAAGAGAATTATAAACACTCTCCGACAAAAGGAAAAGTGATAATTTATTATGTTTTGGTAAATGTATGCAAGTTTCTTAACTCACCATTTGACTCTTGTCTCCTAGCATTTTCCTATAAAGAAACAATAGAGATCAGAAAACAAGCAACAAAGTTTATAGCATATTTTATGATTAAACTATTATCATTTTCTAAATTTTACAATTACAAGTAGTGAAACCTAGTATGTATTTATCAATGGGATATCACCTCTTTCATTATGGTTTCCTTTTTCCATGTTTCAACACCCTTAAAGAATGCCTTTGCAGATGTACCTACATAGAAAGCAGCAAGAAGAGTCAAATGTGAAAAATGAGTAAACAAAGTCTGAATTAAGCAAGCAAAAACATTACCTAAGAAGAGAATAAGAAGCAACATGGTAACCATCCAATCAGCAACTACCACATTGAAGACCACTCCTATGCTAATGCCAAGCATAAGCATTGGTTGAATGAGCAGTGCCAAATCATAGTCGATGATGGGCAAATCCAATGTGGGGTGCCTTAGATTAAGATTATAGTAAACAGTTGACAAAGCTGCTCCCATGATCATACCTGATAAAAACACAACACCTCATGATTCCAAGGTATTGGGAGCATCTCCCTCTCTCTGAAAAGTTTTATTTTATTTTTTTTCTCTTTCTTAAATCTGTTTGATTGGACCAATTTGAAAAATTTACTGTTCAAGAAGATGGATTTGAGTAAATGAATGTTGTTTGGTTAATCTAATTTAGGAGAATAAATCAGAAAAGATTTGCAAGATAAATAAAAAGAGATTTGTAGTTCATTAATATTATACCAGTCTTTGATACTTTAAAACACTACCCCTTTTACACTCATTTATCTCTCTCTTTTATCATATCACAATTGCTATTTTTTTAAAGTTCTCTTTAGATATCAGAAATAAATTCTTGTCTCAAAATCTGAGTATAACATTTCAACCGATTCAATTGATAAATCTACTTAGATTAATTTTGTTTAACCTTTTTAAAAGTTTGGATTTCTATTGAACTGAGATAGAATTGATCGATTTATCTATGATCTTATATTGATGAGATGAAGGTTCAATGAATTTGTTCAGAAAATATTTATATTTTTGTTATATTGGTTTCTAAACTATTTATAGATATTTATAGATGTTGATGGATTGTATACTAGATTTAGTTGTTTTTAAATATGATTTATTTTTTTTATAGGTTTTATAACATTTTTAAGTGAAATTAAAGTAATAGTACTTTATATACTATATTATTATATTTTTAAAAGTAACATTTTATTGCTACAAATTTCACTTCGATTGAACCTTTAAATGTTTAACTCATCTTCTTCAGTGTTGGGGATTCCAACATTGGTTGGATTGAATAAAATAAATACTATAGGGCACGATGAAAACCAACCATAACTAAGTCCATTTAAAATGATTACAATATGAAAATACAAACAGAGAATAAGTTAGGTGTTTATGAAAAGAATTCTGCAAAGCTATTTATAGAAAAAATAAAAAGAAAATATTTATCGAGAAAAAAAAATTAATTTTTTTATTCATTAGAGACTCTCGTAAGTTCATTTACAGAAACTCACATGTTTTTTTAAAAGTTACATTTTAATTTATACATAACCTAATTTTAGTTAATAGATAATTATTTTTATTTTTACTGTAAATATTAATAGAAAAATACATTCTAGTATATCTTTAAAATCTTTTACCCTGAATGACAACAACATATGGGTACATGTCACACCTTGCATACTCGAGAAAAAGATTGGAAAAATTTTCTCACATTTTAAAAAATTTATCTATATATGGATAAGTGGTATATACAATCTCATAACGCATGTATGATATGACTTTAAATTTTCGAAAGTGGAGTCGTAAGAGCTTAACATGACTTCAGGTTAAAAGTAGAAGTAGTGTTTCACTTACACAACTTTGATTAATAGTAATAATTTTTTTTAAATAAAATTGTGCATAGATAACAAGACTTTAGTTATTTTTATATTAAATTGAAGTTATGTATCCTTTACACTGACTTTTGCATTGATTTTTATAACGTAGTATATTATTTGAAACAGAATGTTTGATATTTCAGTATAATTTTTTATATAGAAATATTAATTGTGAAATTAAAGATTAATATTGTGCAATTGAAAATAAATAAGAACAATAGGTAAGTTTTTAGAAATTATAAAGAAAAGATATACTAAAAATATAAAAATTAATAATTTAATGTAGAAAAATTAAAAAATAATTGAAGCTATAAATTTATTCAGTCTCGTTATATGTTGGATCTTCTTATGATTAATAACTTCATGTTAGTTAGACTAGTTAGTCTAATCTTCAACCCATCCATATTCACATATGTAGATCATCATCACTTGTATTTTCATTTTTTTCACTAACATGTTTCTTACATTTATAAATTTTTTTTCTAATTAATCAAATCCTTTTTTTATTTACCAAATGTATTTGAAATCTCTACATTCATTCTCAATTTTCATATTATCTAATATCATCTTCTGATGTTCTCACAAGAACCCAATAATGTAGATAATAAAAATAATGACAAAGATAACAATGATGATCCATCTACAGCTTTTTCTAATCATTGTCCATAATGGTTTAAAAGGAAACAAGAATATCATCTTGTGACACTTCTTCTAATACATAAATTTGATGTGATATAACAACATTTATACTATAATTTAATTACAATTTGCATAATAAACTTTTCCTTTTTCTTCATTGAGTAGTCAAATTTATAATTTCATTTTTTTCAAATTTCCCACATTTAACTACTGATTTCTATATTTTTATTAAATCATTTTGCTATAATTTCTAAAAAATTATATACTAGCCTTATTTATTTCTTAATTGCACAATATTAATTTTTAATTTTACAACTAAGATTTTCATGATTTTGTTTAAATAACACATTACTTAATAAGAATATCTTGCATATATCATCATAAGAGTGCACCACTATTTTTAATATAAAAACAACTTAAAGTCATCTCATATTAATATGACTTTATTTAAAATTAAAAAATCTCAATTAAATTAATTGAAGTTATGTGAATTAAAAATAACTTTTTTTTTTTTACTTTAAATCGTGTTAAACTAACATAACTTTCTTATTATAAATCTAAAATCATATTATATATTAAGGAGTTTTTCATAATAAAACTTTATGATTTTGACACGACTTACTCTTATAGATATTTTTAAAATCTAGTGGTGTACATAACATTTTGAAAAAATTATACCATTTAAAAAAAAAATTTCCCACAAAATAGCTTAGACTAACAAAAAAGCACAAAAAAGAAGACCGCTTTAAAGAATTTATCATCATGAGTACAAGACAATTATTGAAGGGACAAAACGGATACTGTGGAAAAAACATGTACGGATTATTATAATTTTTCTGAGGCGGTGAGCAAGCATACGAAATAATGCACGAATATTTTTTCCAAGTACAATTTAATAAACTAAACATATTTGGGATAGTAAAAATATGCATAACTAAATTGAATGAATTAATATAAATTAAAAGAAAAGCTTTAAGAATATAAATTATAAAAATATACAAAAAAGTATTCTAGATTTAAAGAAAAAATTAATATAAATTATAAGAAAATAATTTAGGAATATAAATAATTGAGATTCAATATGTCTAATACTTTTGAAGACTTGAAGACTTTGAGAATAATTTTTTAATTTTGATGACATAACTTGAAACTATTATGAGTGTTATTTTGATTTCATGTGTAAACGTATGTGATTCATGCAATAATGTTTAGCTTTGAGTGACTCTCTCGAGGAACAAAAGAAATGTTTTTCTTTTGAAATCTTTCAAAATGTGTGAAAAACTTTCACAATCTCTTACACTTGTCTTGTTCTTTTTTTATTTCTAAATTTAATTTTTCTTTTATAACTAGATTTGATGTTTTATATTGGAAATTTTTACATGATTTTGAAGTTTTCTTAAAAGATTTTTAAGAAAGTTATATATCAACGATTGTTTGTTTTACATAAGAAGTGTGATTGTAATATAAATTTTAAGTTAATGAAATAATCATTAAAAATTGTAGCGATTAAAATTAGAAATTCTTTCTTATCTTATATATATATATATATATATATATATATATATATATATATATATTTTATATTTAAACTTTTTATGATCTAATTTCTTTTTATTAAGTGTTACAAGAAAATTTTCTTAGATTCAATTAATAAATATAATTTTTTAAAAAACACCAATTCATCTTATCTTAGTAACGTACAACGTATTTTTCTTTTACAATATAAATAAGAATTTTTTTTCAAAAAAGTGAAAAAAAAATTCATATGATATTTTTCAATTATTCTTAATAAACTAATATTATGTATTAATCTATATAAATAGAAAAATGATAAATTAAGATGAGATTGTTTTCATTTAAGGGTATAAAGTGTTAACTGTAAGTAAGGTAAACAAGGAAATTAAAAAGTATTTAGCTTTTTATAAGTTAGTATTTAAAATAATGACTGACCTTTTATTGATGTTGTAAAAACTATTAATAAACAAAAATGTATTTTAAGACCTAGATAAGCGAGAATACTTCTCCCAAGTATGGGCCCTTCGGTCTGGCCCACCCACTTTTTTTGTCTTTGGTACACATAATTGATACGAGACAAGACAATAGGGATAGGGATATCATAAAATTGGAGAAATAATTATTTGAACCCCACTTTCTGTCGCCGAACTTATCTTTCAAGTTATTCTAATTTTAATGAATTGAGGTGGAATTTTGTTTTTTACCTTTGAAATAATTAAGGTAATAACAAATTTAACATAAACTATAAATAAATAAGACTAGAAGTTTTTTTTTTTATATTTTAATAAAATGTTATTGGTGTAAAATATTTACTCACTTTATCCGCTGTTAAAAAAAACATTACTCACTTTATCGACAATTAATTTTCAGATGAAACATGTGGTCCTTTAGCTCGAATGAAGCCCCACTTCCAAACTAAGTTTTTGTTTTTTTCATTATTCATAATACTTAAATTTGAAATCTATCTGAAGGAGATTTGCTCATCTTCAGCGTAGTCCCTCTTCCTAACTATTTTTTTTTTTATTATTCATAATAGTTAAATTTGAAATCTTGTTTATCTGGTGCAACTCATCAATGATTTGTTAATAATACTATCATTGCATATATTGTTAATTTTACTGTATTTTAAAATTAATTTTTACATTTTGAAAAGTAACATTTTCGATGGATTTAATATTTTTTTTTTCTAATCTTTATCATATTTTTACTTTTAGTCTCTAATAAAAACTTTTACCAACTATTTCTTTTTCCTCTCTATTTGCATTTTCTTGTCTTTGTAATAAACAACATTAACCAATAATGTTCACAACCTAATGACAAATAGTGGAAGAGTCATACAATTGCCTTTTTTTTTTTTTTTTTTTTTTTCTTTTAATTCAATTGTCATTACGATGATGTGACAATTCCTTGGCCTATCAAGGTCGCTAGTACAATTATCTTAATATTTTTCTATTATATTCTTCAATTTTCGAAAATTTTACTTATTTATTAAATGTGTAATAGTGTATTAGTGTATCTGGAAACAAAATTAAATAAAGTGAAGTTGTTTGTCATTAAGTTTTTTTTTTAAAAAAATCATTTTGACATAATTTCGTTTTTAAAAACATTTTTTTTGTGAGACATCAACACATTTTTAGGAATGGGTAAAAAACATAAAAATTGAAAAATTGTTTTGCGTTCAATGAATCAGTAAAATGCAGAAAAATTAAACAAATATTACGATAAAACACAAAAATTAGGTAATAAAATATGTAATTAAAGTTATAAAAAATAAGAAAAATGGCAGAAAACCCCTAAAATAATGGAAAAAAAAAAAAAAAAGTGGTGGAGTTCTTACATTTAGACATAGCTGTGGAGGATTTTGAATCAAAGCCAACAACAAGACTGAGCATAGGAACGAATATGCCGCCACCACCGACACCTCCTACACTTCCGAATGCTGCTCCAAGAAATCCTATTATGGTACCTAAAATAATTCGCCACCCAAATTCCATTTCCTGCAAAAGTAACCTTCACATCTCAATTTCCAACTAATAATTTTCGAACTTGTCATTTAAAATCAGATTTCATAATGTCGAAAAAATTGTATCAAATTAAAATCGTAAACATTTTTCCTTTCGTGAATTCCAAAAGCAACCATAGGATAGCGTATACTAATCCCTGTTTGTTAATTTTTTCACTGTTTAACAATGAAAACTTTATATTCGAAGGATATAAAAATTATAGTCTAACAACAATTAAATCACGTGAATACAGGAAGGTTAAAAAAAAGTTGTCCATCGTAAAAAATTGCAGTCACCACTGAATTAGATTTTTTTGAAATTTTAGTACCTAAAATAATTTTAAAAATTTAAAATTGTCATATTAATTAGTTTTAATCTATAATTTTTTATTAAATTGATTAATTCAGACTTTTTATTAAATTGTTTAATTTATACATTAAGAAGTGAACTTGCACTAATTTAACCTTAAAGCTATACTATCTATCAATAATTGATATAGGATTTTTAAGATATTTCTTTAGCTTCTCATGCCAATAATTGATATAAGATTTTTAAGATATTTCTTTAACTCCTTATGCCAAGACTACTTGTGCACGTGAATAAATAATTAAAAGTATTTGATAACAGTGTGATAACACAATAGATTTTAAATAACTTTAATACGATCTTAAAAAATAATTTTTAAATTTAATTTAATTATAAATTCGACTTATAAATGAAATTTGTTTTCACTTATATATTATAAATTTATTTTAACATATTTATTAAATTATGTGTTAAAAATATCCTAAACTACCTTTCATGTTTATTTGATTAGAAATTCAAGAGATGAAAAAAAAAATGTAAAAGTATAGCTAACTTCAGTTAAAAGATTTAATTTATAGGCCTAATTCAATAAGAAAATATTCAAACAACTAATATAACAATATTTACGGCTATAAAGTAATAATTTTGTGAATATTTTTGAAAAAGGTGTTCTCTAATCAATAATTATAAGTTACATTATATTAGTTAAAGTTTATGAAAAATAAAATAGTATGGATTCCATATCTAAATTAAGAAACTCATTAAATGACATTTGAAGAGGAGACTAATCAATAATAGACTAACCAAAATTTCTTTTGTTTATTTATAATTTTCAATAAATTTTAAATAATAAAAAAATGTTAGAAAGAATATGTGAGAGATAATATTTCTGTTATCATTCCTCTTTACGTTCCAAAATAAATGCATTAATTTAAAAAAAAAAATATTAAGAATAACAATAAACATTAATTCAGTGTGCAATAATTTTAATTTTTAAAAAGTATATTATCTTTATTTGTTGCATTGATGTAAGCTTTTCAGACAGAGACAGTGAGAAAATAATTGATATTTTACTAAAAACTAAAACATCAGTTCATTTAAGTTTTCTAAGACTAAATTTACAGTTAGTAAAGAAGATGAGACATGAATCCCTAAACCGGAAACTAAAACGACGACAACAAAAAAAAAAAAAAAAAAAAATTCAAAAAGAAAAATTAAAA
>Ga0209489_108046_pt1 | contig 14915 bp, 10 predicted proteins | sample SiratrowhiteBW_FD_187527 | JGI IMG/M metagenome (GOLD analysis project Ga0209489, IMG submission 187527) | Root nodule microbial communities of legume samples collected from California, USA - Siratro white BW (SPAdes) (version 2) | ecosystem: Host-associated > Plants > Roots > Nodule | place... | reverse complement strand
CCTATTCTTTATGAATCTTAAGGCAATGGTTATTTTGATACTTAATTGTGACGTATCTTTCAATGAATTATAGCTAGGGAAGTTAGGGAATCCAAATTCATATTCTCCTTTCACAATATTTTGGTTCTATTCTCCCTTAAATCTCATGTCCTTTTCTGACTACAGTTTATGTGTTCTGTTTGGTTTGTTTCTTTGTGCTTGCAGATGTTAGTTTATGAATATATGCCAAATGGAACCCTAAGGGATCACCTTTCTGGTATATTTAAACTTTTATCATCTAATTTTCTGTATTTGTTGTATAAGATTTCTTGTTTTTTCAAGTACAAGGAGTTTAACGTTATAATTTTTATTTTTAATTTAATAAAAAATGCCTTTCTATGTCTTAACTATGTTGCTAATGTTTTATGACAGCTTATTCAAAAGATGTTCTTAGTTTTTCTCTGAGGTTAAAGATTGCTCTAGGATCAGCAAAAGGTCTTCTATATCTACACACAGAAGCTAATCCTCCAATATTCCACCGAGACGTGAAGGCCAGCAATATATTACTGGACTCTAGGTACACAGCAAAAGTTGCCGATTTTGGACTTTCACGACTTGCCCCAGTTCCAGATACTGAAGGAAATATACCTGGTCATGTATCAACAGTGGTAAAGGGGACCCCGGTATGTTTTCATAACTGGATTTGCTTTCACTATAATTGAGCATTGTTTTAGGATGAGATTTGAAATTATATTGAAGTTTGAGACTCTATTCTACAAAATTTAGAAAGGTAAATGTAGACCAATGCATCAATTCAAGTATGGCTTAAAGATGAGCATTGTTGGCATATTTCTTTTGGAAAAAAAAAAGAGACTGACTTTACAATTGATATTTACAGAGATCAAGATCTTATCTAAAGTCTAATCTGACAGTCTCACCTGTCATATTATGGTTCTAACAATATTACAAGTAGTGAAGAGGTGGCACACTAAGTCTATGTAAAAGAAAAAGATAAATACTTCTCTGTATTCACACTTAAGTTTATTATCAACACATATGAAACTGGGAGTCTGATCTTGATAGGAACTCAAAGTGAGGAACTGTTTAGACAGTTATTTGTAGAAAATAACTGCTGGCAGTCATGTTAGTGCTTTGTATATTCTAATTTGAAGAGTACTTCTAGATATAGTTTAAGAAATAAGTTTAAGTTTGGATTTTTGAAACTAAGATACAAAGATGTATCTAACTAATTCATTGGAAATTATTTTTTATATATTGTTTAAGGTTGATCTTAACCGTTCAATAATTTAATTTTTCTGTTGTTTCTGTTCTCAACATGCAGGGTTACCTTGATCCAGAGTACTTTTTAACTCGTAATTTGACCGACAAAAGTGATGTTTATAGTCTGGGTGTTGTATTTTTAGAACTTTTAACTGGGAGGCCACCAATTTTTCATGGTGAAAATATAATTAGACAGGTATGTTATGGTTTCTCTTCTTGACAATGTAATAAAGGTAAATTGAGTCAACTTGTTTTTACTTAGGTACAAGCTAACTTTAACTTATAAGAGAAGTTATCTAAGTAAGACCTAAATCTTTTTGTTTCTTCCTTTTCTGTTTCAGGTTAATATGGCATACCAGTCTGGTGGAATTTCTCTGGTTGTTGATAAACGTATTGAGTCTTATCCATCTGAGTATGCAGTGAGATTTTTGACTTTAGCCTTAAAGTGTTGCAAAGATTCACCAGGTGAGAGGCCTAAAATGGCAGAAGTGGCTAGAGAGCTTGAATACATCTGCTCTATGCTACTTGACTCAGATTCCAAGGGAGTTGAATATGTTACAAGTGATTCTTCTGGTACAATATTCAGTTCACAACCTTCATCATCTACTATTAAGACTCCTTTTATTTCAGGAGATGTGTCAGGTAGTGACCTTGTCAGTGGAAGTGTACCGACCATCAAGCCAAGATAGAGTTGAAAAATTATATCTTTGTTCAGAAAAAATAGTTGATTGAATCTCAGGATGTTAAGTAGTACCTTGTGAATTGGACAACGAAACCAAATTTACTAATTTTGATTTATTCTTTTTGTGCTACTTGTATGACAAATTGACAGAGGATTGGCTAGTTAGTTATAATTAATCTATTTTGTAACAGCGACAGAGATTAGTTTATGATGGTGCATTCCAGGTACTTTTGAAGTACCAATCACATGTCTTTTAGGCTATCAGGATTTCAAATTCTTGACTTCCTAGGTTCTTACAGGGATTGGCTAACTAGCTCTGATGATATGAATTGACAAATATCTAAATATTTGGAGAATCACTCTCAAATATTAATTCAAAGAGGGAAGAATCAAACACTTATTAGATATACCAATGAGTGTTGCATATTACACATAAGACTTAGCATCTCACAATATCCAGTTCGCTATCAAATTCTTGAATCCTAAAACAAGAAAATAAACACTGACAGAGATAAATATTTTACAAGGTTCGGCAATGTGTATGGTAGCAAAAGAAGTGTCTTTCTGTAATTGATTATTTATATACAGATTTTAATATTACCCCCACACCACAGTCTGCTTCCCTCCAGCAATTGTCTCCCTACAAAGTAATTATATGGTATCAATGTTTTAATATTATTCTCCTTCTCCATAATGACTGACATCAGACTAGTGGGGCCACTGAGTTAGCATTAGTTACTTTAGAGAATGTTTTTTTTTTTTTTATTTGAATAACTTCAAAGTATGCAGAGGAAAAAATACTGTCAATTACAAAAATTTAAAGGTGTTTCCATGCAATCAAACCCCAAAAAACAGTGATAGCTAGAACAAACATGAGTTATATTAATTTAAAATATGATCAAACTTGGATATTTATACAACACATGTTTAAGCAACACTACCTCTTTTTACCGAGTAAAATAGGCTGAAATATTATCCACATGATCCTGTTGCTAAAATAGCATAAAAAAGTTACCTGACCAATTTATTGCAGCGCATGGAGATCAGTTGCATGCTTAATTGTAGCATTCTATTTACATATCTGATAAACAAAAACAATGTATTTAAAATGTGTAAACAAATTACAAAACATGTAATCCACCAGTTACGGTAAAACAATGAAAATAGAAAGAGCAGAGAAAACAGAATTATTTTTATTAAGAATGTTAATTAATACCATCCTTTGTGCCTTGTGACAGGATTTCGTCATGGAGCAAAGTTTAACCGAAAACTTCGTATTTAAACAATATTTTACTTAACAACATTATAATCCAAAGACAATGTAATTGTTTGTAGAAAAAAGACATGTGAATTTTACCTGTGTGTAGATATAAACTTGGAGAATACTTTGGACATTCCTCTATGGTATGTTGAACATCTTCTTTTAACTTAAATCCGTGGTGAATCTCTTCGAAGTTGGGCAACTTTTTGAGTATTATTTGTCTCAAGTTTTGTAGCAGTAGTTGTTCTCCTTTCTTAGTCGTCTCTTCTTCACCACCATCATCAGTTTCATGTTCAAAACCGAAAGCCTTTTGTATCTGAGAGCACTCTTCTATTGTCAAATTGTGCACACGGGTAAAATGAGTAGCCGAGAGATTATACAGAAGACATTTCAACTTATTGCACTTTTTAACTTCAATAAGAGAGAGTGATGGGAGGCACAAATGTTGAGAAGAATATAGGGTTTTGAGTTGGTGTGCATCACCTAAATCAAATATTTGTTCCAATTCATCACATTTACATATATGCAGACTGCTCAGCATTGGTAAACTTCTGACAATGGTAGCAGAGAAGATGGTTTTCAATTTTGGACATCCATTTATGTGAATATAGAGAAGCCTTTGGAGGCTTAGAAAACCTGTGGGGCCCTTCCATATGAAGTTGAGCTCAGCTAGATTCTGCAATTCTAGAATAAATATATCCAAGTTTAGGGGAACCAGTTCTCTAGTGCCTCCTTGTTCTCCCATCTGGAATCTGAAGAGACCTTTTAGTCTAAGATAAGACAACCTAAGCTCTTTAAATCTGACAGCTTTAAGATGGTCCAATTGGTTGAATGTGTTGGTAATCAACCATGCTATTTCATTCTCCTGTATGCACAACACAATTCATTGTTAATATTTTACATTTTACAATTCAACTCCACGGAATCTAACAGAGACCTATAAAACATTTCTCTCCATGTCAAAAGAAAATAAAATAACTATATTCAATAAACTTAATGCGAGGAAGCAGACCTAAAATGTATTAAAAAATAAAAAAAATACCAGATCAAAACTCAGTATATAAAAAACCTATAAAAAAAATTACAATACTAATGGGAAAGTATACTGATTCCTAATTATCTCTGTAAAAGGTTAACTCATGTTTAAAACTCATTATTTTTAATCAATTTAATGAAATGATAAATAATAACAGTGTTTCTATAAAAAGTCACCTAGTTATGTTTAATTAAAGAAATCATTATTTTGAGATAATATATTACCTTTGAAGTTGTTTCTTGTTGGAGATTTGAGACAGTCACCATCTTAAATATGGAAGAATCAAGTAATTTGGGACAGTCAATACAATATAAGAATTGAAGATTCGGGAGACATGGACGACAATATTCAGGCCAAATGTCAATCACATTTGGTAATTTCATCAACTTTAGAGTATTCAAATTTCTGGTATCAGTCTGCTGGACACTGGGGTACACTGCAAGATTATGTTCTTTTTCATTGCCAAATACATACTTCAACTTTAAGTTGTCAAAAATTGTCAAATTTCCCAAACTTGTGAGCCCTTCTGCTAAAAACGCGGAGAATATATATTCCAAATTGTCGCATTTTTCAATCGAAAGAAACCTTAATTTTGGGAGCGTCAAAACATCGTTCCCTTCTTCCACCTCTTCTATAATGTGCCTCAATGCGCTGCAGGAACGTATTTTTAGTTCCTCTAACAACACCAGAGATTGGACAATGGATTGCACCAAGAGAGAAGTTAGCAGAGGACATTCTGATATTGAAAGGACCTTTAGATTGCATAACTTAGACTTCCTTGGAAAGGGTATGCTGTTCAATTTACTACAATCTTTTATCAATAGCTCTCCTAAATTTTTGAGAGAACATCGCGAAGAGGGATCACAAAACACCTCTTGAAGGCTACATAAACTTTCCAACCTTAAGTAAATAAGTTTAGAGAATACAACTTCGGTTTGAAGAAAATCAACACTGCTGGTATCAATGAGGCAATCTATCTTTTCACAATGTTGGAGTGTTAGTGCAGTCAATTGATTCATGCCTTGTGGATCCATGGATGGGATTATATTTTTGTAATCCCCCTGAAGGTTCCCGAGATGAAGGAACTCTGCTCTTATAAAGAGATCTTTGATTGGTGATGATTTAAAATGTTGAGCAGCAACATCAAACTTATCTATTAATAAACTTCTAGACTGTGCGTATGTTTTCATAACTTCAGTATTCTCAAAGACATCATAAATATCATTGTTTATTATAACATACCTCTGTAATCTGGAGAAAGAAACATCATGAGAAAAGTCCTTTACGTAATTGACCAAGGACAAATACAATTCCTCTAGCTGCAAACACTTTCCTACAACTTCATAAGCTTCATCTTTATTTCTCTTAATCAGACATCTGTACAAATCCAGAAGCTTCAGCTTCCTTAATGCTACAATCCCAACAGGCAATTCTTTAAAAGAAGAGCCTCTCAAGTCAAGAATCTCAAGTGCTTGCAATCTTTCCACAAAAGATATGTCGCCCATATCATGACCTCTCAAGCACAGTGTTCGAAGATTTTTTATTGACTTCAGTGACTCTGACAAAACCAAAACATTTCTATCCTACTTCTTTAAATTTATGATTGCTAACGTTTTAAGCTTTTCCAAGCTTTGAGGACACACATATGATACCCCTATTCCAAATGCTTTAGTACAAAGCAGGAGGATTTCAAGTGTTGGACAATTTATTTTATAATTAAGAAAAAGATATCTTTTAAAATTCCATACAACTAATGCTTTCTTATCTTTCATGATTTCATCATCCACCAACACACTTGGATCCACTTCAGTACATGTGAAAATTGCTTGACCACTTTTAGATGCAATCCACAAGGTTACATCACGAACCAAGTCATGCATCTTCACATTTTGGTTTGTTTCGGCATGCATGTTCACCTTTTCTTTTGTTTCAACATGCATCAACAAACATGAATTCTTCAGGATGTTTATAGCTACATGCATCTCCCTCCTTGCATTCTCCATTGTTCCAAATGTCCCAAATGTGCCAAATCCTTTTCCAAATCGAAATAAATATTCCAAATCTATTTCACAATCCTCTGGAAACATAGAGCACAACAATAATAAGGACTGAGCTAATTGATTTTTCAAATTATTGTAACTTAATTCAAGACAAACATAAGGACTTCTTAAGCCTTGTGGAATATCTAGTGGCATAGAATTTTCCAGCCTTGACAATGCTAACTCAAAATCTTCAATAGTTTTGTCCTTTAGCGTGCTTCCCACAGTCACAATTGCAATGGGCAATCCCTTACATTCATTAACAATTTTTCTTGCCACACCTTTCAAAGCTTCTGAGGAGGCATCAGTTATGTTTGCATAACGTGTGAACAAAGTCCAAGATTCTTCGTCATTCAGGAGATTAAGTTCAATAATACTTTGGCATTGCATAGAACTGCATACTTCTTTACTACGAGTTGTTATGAGTATACAACAAGCCTTACAGTTTTCATCAAATGGAATACCTACAGCTTCAAAGTCTATCTTTTCCCATACATCATCCAAGATTAGAAGAGTTGTACCTGTCCTTAATCTCTCTGATAGTCTTTGTGCTCTACCTATATCTGATGTTTCCTTGAACTCGAACGTTAATTGGTCAGCAATTTGATCTTGGATACCTCTGATATTTAGTGGTTGAGACACCGTTGCAAAGACAACCTTCTCGAAGAGTTTCATCTCTTCAACATTCTTACCCACTTCTTTTGCCAAAGTAGTTTTTCCGGAGCCTCCTAATCCAACTAACCCAATCATGGCAACACTTTTATTCTTTAATGCTTCGAGAAGCTTGTTGTACGATGCTTCTGTAGATTTGAACATAAAGAAATCCTTGGAAGAATAGTATTTCATGCCTGGAAGTTCAGTCTTTGTGGAAAATGGTTCAAACTTGCTATTAAGATCGAGTTGAATCATTTTAGTTGTTTTTCTCGCTATTTCTTTTGCAAGAGAATATTGACATTGTCTTTTGAAATAGCTTTTGTTTACGTTTGATACCCTTTCTTCCAGCAATCGGACTTCATCTAAGACTTTCTCAACATCTTTTAGCCACTTTTCAACAGCTGGCTCAACTTTTTCAGTCCTATTGATGGCTCCTTTAATTTGATTCTTCACGCTGTCTCGAGTCAATTCCAATTGTTCTTTGGCATTTGAAAGATTTGAAGCAAAGTTGTGGAAACAACACAAGTATTGAGCATGGTGTAAAATTGGAAGCACCGCACATTCCGCAATCTTTGCTGCGATGGAAAGAAAGAAGTCCTCCATTTAAATTGACACAGTCCCTAAACATAAATGAGTTCATCACTCTTTAATTAGCTACAAAATAGTATTATGTCATGTTCTCGTTCTAGAGATGATGTTATTAAAAGAAAAAAATACATTAAAAACCTTCGATAATGTTATTGTTATATTACAGAAAGAAAAGTTGTCGTTGTTACAGTTGAATACCTTGTTTGATCTGAGAAAAAAACAGTATTAGCAAGCTGTACGAAGGAGTGCTAGTGTTATATATATATTATTTGTAAAATGCACTAAATATATTAGGAAATGATTGGGAATACTATCACGTGTATTTTGGCCTTTTAAAAAGGCCAAGTAACACATACTTGAAAATATGTATATAATGACACATTTATTATTTTCATATTTCTTTACTATAATTACTTGTCTTTGTTTTTTCAGAAGAAATTAGAATTCTTATTTTTCAAATTTACGAGATAACTAATTTTTTTATATACAATTATGTAATTATGTTAATTAAAATAAATTTATTATATTCTTTTAACCAATAAATTAATATAGAACTAACATGTGATATGACTTGTAGATAACAATATAACGATTAAAGATGGTTTACGAGTTATCATAGAAAAAGGTTTAAATTTGATATTAAAGACAATAGAATGTTGATGCTAATAATTAAAACAAATTAATTTAGATTTTAAACTTAAACGTACTTTTTTTTGCCCCTAACAAATTATTAATTTTTATTTGTCTCAAAAATATAGATAATATTTTCAAAAGTAACGATTTAATTAGTATTTTTGAGAAAAAAGTACATGGAAATTTTTAGAGGAAAAAAGTTGCAAAAGGTATTAATTAAAGAACAAATGGTGTGTTGTAAAAGGTATTCAATACTCGTTGTGAAGGGTCTTATTTCTTCGATATCATGAACGATTATTCAAGAAGGGTGTGAATTTATAACTTGGAAAAGTAAGATTGTGATTTTTTAGAGATTTAAAGAGTAAGACACTGTGGTGAGTAACAAAGAATTAAACTGAAAGTGCTTAGAAAAGACAATGAATTGGAATTTGTTTCAATGGAGTTCAATAAGTTTTGCAAGGTGAAAGGAATAAAGAGGCACAAGACGGTTACATGTACACCACAACAAAAATGGGTTGGATTGCCTAAGTCCGTTTGGGAAAAAGTTGCATACTTGTCTACTTGATAAATGTGAGTCTATAGTCTGCTCCAAACTACAAGACTCCTATGGAAGTATGAAGTGGAAGGCATGTGGATTATGAGAATCTGAGGGTGTTTGGTGCATTGACATTTACACATGTAAAGAAGGATAAACTAGAAACATAGGTTGAGGGATAATTGGATACATAGAAGGTATGAAGGGGTGTAAGTTGTGGAGGTTAGAGCTTAGAGAGGCTAGGTGAGCAAGGATGCCACATTCGATGAAACTCTACTTACTAATTGTGCAGAGATCTAGAGTACAGTAAGGAGAAAGTCCATGTTAAGGTGGAGCCTTCTAGTGATGGATCAGACCTCTAGAGTTGTCAGATGGTGTAAACAAACCTTTTAACTCTTACACGATAAGGTCAAAACGTGCAAAAGTTGACCGTAACTATGAACTTACACGTGATATGAAGAGGAGAACTATCAAACCTATATAGAGGTTTAGATATACTGCCCTTATCACCTAAGCTTTGGCAACAACTAATAAGATATAAGTTCAAAGCCTAGGATCTTTTAGGAGACTATAGAAGGTATGGAAGGTCAATAGTGACAGGTTCCCATGGAGGAGGAGATTAAATCTTTAAGGAAGAACCACACGTTGATGCTTATTGATCTACCAAGAAATCAGAAGGTAGTAAGATGCAATATTTAAGAAGAAGGAGGGAATACTAAGTGTGGAGGAACAGAGGTCCAAGACTAGACTGGTGGTGAAAGGGTTTACACAAGTGGAAGGGGTAGACTACAGTAACATCATCTCACGTGTGGTAAATCATTGTTCAATAAGGATTTTGATATTTATTGCTAACCAGTACAATGTAGTGTTAGAACAATTGGACATGAAGACAACTTTCTTCATGGAAATCTAGAGGACATGGTCTACATCTAACAACCTAGAGGGTTTGTTGAAGATGAGGAAAAAATGTGTTTATTGAAGAAATCATTGTATGCCTTGAAACAAAGTATGAAGAAGTGATACAACAAATTTGATGATTCCTAAGGTAAACAGGCTTCTAAAGGAGTAATTATGGTAATTGTATCTACATCCTCAAAAGAGAAGAAGGGTGTATGTTATTATTACTCTTATACATACAAGATATTCTTATGGTGAACCAATACGAAAATAAACTGAAAGAGCTTAAAGAAAAATGAAGTTCAGAGTTTGAAATGAAGGATCTTGATCCAGTGAGGCGACTATTGGGGATGGGCATACAATGGGATTAGACAGTTGGCATATTACATCTATCTCAGCAAGTATACTTGTAGAAGGTGATTAAGAGGTTTATGAAGCATGAACCTAAACCTACGATGACACCTTTAGGATTTCACACAAAGTTTTCAATTATCCAAGTTCCTAACTCAGAAGAAGAGGGTAGGGAAATGAATATTACTCCATATGCTAATGGGTAGAGAGAACTTATTATAGACATTGATTATTCAAGGAATGTTGATACAAGAAAGTCACATTCTAGGTATGTTTTACATTGTTTGGAAATGCAATTTGCTAGAAATCCAATTTGTAATCGGTGGTGGCTTTATCTACTACCTAGGTCGAGTATATCGGGCTTATAGAGAGGATGAAGGAGGCACTATGGTTGAAGGGGATGATTGGAGAATTGAGTATAATGCAGGATTGTGTGATGGTTCATCATGATAGTCAAATGCCATATATCTAGCTGATCTTCAGATCCACCATAAGAGGATGAAACACATAGTTGTTAAACTATATTCCATGAGAGATGTTGTTGAGTTTGGAGAGATCAAGATCTAGAAGATAGCCTTGAAGAAGAATATCACATATGTGTTTACGAAGTCCTTGTCAGGATGAGATTCAAATGATGTCTGAAGATGATTAATTTTTCTTTAAGAAAAAAAAAAGAGGAACCTGGAAGCTCTTCCATGATTTGAAGTCAAGGTGAAGAATTGTGATGATTGCTCTAAATCCTATTCAACAGACTATTTGTTAGAGTTTGATCAAACTAATTAGACCGTTTGATGGAAGGGAGCATAAGATCGTTTAACAATGGTGTTATAAATTGTCTAGTGCAAACATTTATTATGCTTAGCTCTCAACGATTTTATTGTTATTCCCTTAGTTTACGTTCTATATATACAAATTGTTATGAGTATAAATGGTATATTGAATAGTGTTAATAAAATGCTTTCTTTCAATCTGGTTCTTTTGATTCTAGCTTGGTGTTGTTTTAAACTCAACACATACAGTGAAACCCAATTTGAAAAAAATGATTAAAACCATTCACATTAATAATTGATATAAATTTATTAGGCATAATTTATTTGTTTCTAAAGGAATAACTCATCAAACTTTTGCGTTGAAAATCTAAAATAGACTAGCATTGTTGAACATAAACCTTAACATTTTTTAAATTTACACAAACTTTTTCTCAATGAAATCTCCAAAAATTTGTGGTGCTTTGAGCTAGCTCATATTGCATGTTTAATTAACTAACACTTTATTCAAATAATGCATTCCCTTGTGAAAACATGCAATACATATGATACTTCTACTCTTAATTTTTGTATGCCTGTTATGTTAACACTTTAACACACATGTAAAGAAACATGACCCATGAGCTCATTCCTATGTCTTCTTTAGCTTCAAACCCATGCAAAAGAGTATTTTTTGTTTCATCTCCATTCCCACACACTCACTATCTAGTAACATAATTCTTTTTATGAAAATAGTTTCCCATACCTATTTGAACTAACATCACTACTTTCTCGTCTTCCATTCTCATATGATCATACAAAACTTCCTATCAATACTTCACTTTCTCCTCCTCCAACCTTAATTCTTACTAATACTACCTCTCTTCCTAACTTATAACGCTCAACATGTATTTGATAACCTTTCTGTTACCATCAAGATTACCATAATAACATCAATTGTTGTAACGTTTCATCAAACATTTTTTTATCCCTTCTATTATGTTTTGCCTTATTCTCATCTCTTTTCATCTTATCATTCACTTTATCATGTCTTTATCTTTCACCATTAAACCAACTTTCTTGTTGAGGCTTTACGATATGATTGTGGATTAAAGTTATGCAACCTGAATTACATGCTCTTCAAATAAATCACACTTGGAGTCTTATAACATTACCACCTTACAAGACTGTCATTGGATGCCACTAGGTATAGAAATTTAAATTCAAATCTGATGGATCCATCAAGTGTCACAAAGTTTGTCTAGTTATAAATGGTTATATATAAAAGGAAGGGCATGATTTTCTTGACACTTTCTAAATTGTGGTTATACTCACCGTCGTTCAGGTTTTTCTTGCATTAACAACCAACATATAAAATAACTTGATGTTCATAATGCATTCTTACATGGTGAGTTTCATGAGGATGTATGTATGCACATCCTTATGTTGCTCCTCTTAATAATAGGGTATATTCTCTTCAACAATCTACATATGGGCTCAAAACAAACCATTTGTCAATTGTTTGCTTGCTTAACATCTTTATTGCAGGTTGTATTAACTGTCTTATGCTGGAAGCTAGTTGGATCAAGTTGCTCTATCAAAACATCTTTTGTCATCTTGTATGGATATCGACAATCTCCTTCTTATAACTCTCTCTTCCTCAATTTTGTTGGCAACATTATTATAGCTCTTCTAATTTAGATTGATGACATTACTTATCTAAAATACAACATGTTATTGCCCTTCTTGATCACACTTTCAATACTAAGGGTTTAAAAAATTTTAATTATTTCCTTGATCTCGAGGTTCCATATAAAGTTATAACATCCATATATTGCAATCCAAGTACACACTTGATATACTTTCCAATATTGACATGCTCATTTCTCCTCCTACCTATTCCACTCATTTGCATGTAATCTTAGGAGCCCTTTATCTGATTAACGTTCCTACATAAGATTAATTGGATGAGTCATTTATCATACCTGTACTTGTCTTAACATCACTTACAATGTCCAACACCTCAATCAATTCCTATCATACTCTACTACTTATCATTTATAGGTTGCTTTTCTATTCTCCATCATCTTAAATGTGCTTGAGGCTCTAGTTTCTTACATACAAGTAAATTATCCAAATCCAATGCATTTAGAGATTCTTATAAGGTTAGTCATTATTCTATCACCAACTTCTTTGTGTATCTTAATTGTTCTCTAATCTCATGGTGTTCAAATAAACAAATTATAGTTTATTAGATGTCATCTAAGGTTGAATATACTACTTTAACATCCACTACATGTAAACTCTAATGGTCAGTAATATTTTACATGATCTCTTCATCCAACTATCATTCTAACTGTAAAAACAAATTTTTCGTTCAAATTGTCTCTGATCAAGTTTCTCATGAAACAACTAAATATATCCATATTACTTATCATACAGTTTGTGACAAGGTCAACATTGGTTTACTCAAGCTTGTGCTAGTCTTGTCTTTTATGAAACTTGTTGATATTTTTGTGATTGTAGAGTTTGTATGGATGTTGAACATGAAAACATAGATGACTGCAAGTTAAAGCTATTTAGAGTTGAATTAGTGAAATTAACGCTAAATTACTTTAATTAAAACTCAATTTAAAACTTGGTGATAGAATAACATTGGTTAAGTTAGTGCTATTTATAGTTGACTAAGTCAACACTACTTATAGTCTATCTTTAAAACCCGACGTCAATGAATTAATGTCCATTAATTAATGTTAGCTTATGTATGTTACATCGATTTTTGTAGTTTTAATATTTATGAAGTAGTCAATAATTATATATCTTATATCTTTTACTGATTTGATGAGTAGTCTTTAATAATCTTGATGTGTAATTATACATATATTAATTAAATAATTAGTTCATCTTATACTCTGTATATTTTGTGATTCCACTATAACTGTATTCTTATACCAGAGAAAATAATTTCACATCAACTAAAAAGAACCTATACATCTTAGAAAACGCTTCACTTTTAGGTTATACATATTAAAGTTATATAATATAAACATATATTGATTATGTAACTGAGAAAATATTATATAATTTTTTATGTTTTGAGAGTTAAAATTATAGATTTTGAAGTGTTATAAATCTTTATAAAAAATAATCCATTTGGTTTAGGGTTTAAGGTAATGATAAAGATTTAAATAATATATATATATATATATATATATATATATATATATATATATATATATTTTCGTACTTAGTATCTTTCAAGTGTTGAAAACTGATAAATTACAAAATAACAAAATACATAGATGTTTATTCTATTTATTTCTATGTTGAATTAAAGGGTTTCAAATGCAACAATTATTTGACTTTTTATTTTTCATTTTGTTGCGATTATTCAATAAAAATATTAATTAGTGGTTATAACATATAAAATCAAGCACCACACCAGATGGTGTTTTTATTGAACAAAACTATTAAAAATGAGTGAATATAAAATTTTTATGTGTTGACAACCTTCTTAATAAACATTTTTTTCTTAATGTCATTGTCTTATTTGTACATCTAGCTAGGATGATTGTGGCTTAAATCATATTAAAACAAAGTCTTCTAATGCTGCTAAAGCCTCTCAAAAAAGGTATTTTGTTTTTTTGTGTATGTACCTTTGTAAAATTTGTTGATGGCTAGCATTAAAACCTTTTTCTCCAAGTTTTTTTATGATCCCAACACCGTAAAATTTACAGTGAAATCATTAAAATTTTGGAAGGGGACAAAGACATTTTTATTAAAAATGTGGCAGAAATCAAAATTTCACACAATAGTCACGTGAATTAGAGGTCGGAATCAAAGTGAATTTGGAGATAAAACGATTTAATTTAACATTTTACATGAATTTAAATAAACTTTGGAATAGTTTAATCTATCAAAAGACTAATAGAATATATGTCTCAAAACAAAACATTAAGGATGTAAGAGAAAAACAGTGATATTTTGAGAATCAAATATGGTATCACGAGAAAGAGATGAGCTTATTTTTTTATTTATGTAATTGTCATAATAAGTAATTCATATTTATAAACCGCCATAAGATCAAAATGATGAAAAATAGTTCTCTTTAAATGATTTTGGGTGTACGTTTGATCTTCCATCTTTATATATTCATGAAATTGATATAATTGAATTAGAGAATAGACGAAAATGAATAAGGTTATCTAGCCCAAGTTGATTGTCTAGTTTATA
>Ga0209489_108044_pt1 | contig 14921 bp, 5 predicted proteins | sample SiratrowhiteBW_FD_187527 | JGI IMG/M metagenome (GOLD analysis project Ga0209489, IMG submission 187527) | Root nodule microbial communities of legume samples collected from California, USA - Siratro white BW (SPAdes) (version 2) | ecosystem: Host-associated > Plants > Roots > Nodule | place: USA... | reverse complement strand
AAATATATATATATATATATATATATATATATATATATATATATATATATATATATATATAATTTTTAAGAATTATATTAAAAACATTTAAATAATATAGTTTACAATATATATAATTTTGTAAGAATGGTACTGAGGAATGTATATGAGAGTTATTTTTAAGTAGAAAAAATATTTTTTAACAAGAATAAGAAAATTTTCAATTATTTATTTCATTAATTAAATAATTTTCTTTTGTTCATTAAAAAATAATAATTTTTTTAAAAAGAAATGTATCTCATTGCATAGATTATAAATAATTCAAAATAGGTGGTATAACCCTATTTAGCATAGACGTCAACCACTCAATCACATTTTTTGATAAAAAAAACAAAAAAGGTTTCTTCCACACACGTCATTATGGGTCCATCCAATAACCAATGGTCCAGATCCTCAGATGTTCATGATGAAACCCTTTTAACTGAGAAAGTAATGAAATTAAACGGTCCAGATTCATCCACAACCGTTAAGGGTTCGTCACACAGAACAAAATATCTCATCGAAGCTCTCTATTTCCCCATCAACCATTTCACTCCTACGTGTCACCCCTTACCAAACAGTTTCTTTGTTTTATTTTTTAAAACGGTTTTGAAATAAATTTTGAATTTTAATTAAAACAATAGCTACATGTAATGTAATTCAGAATAATTACATTAAATGAACACATTTTTTTTTCCTTCAATTTACTATTATATATATATATATATTTTACGTTATTATCTTTCTAATATCTATCTTTCTTCAATTGAATTAGTATTTTAAGTTTAAATTATCATTAACTAAAATAATTATATAACATAATGTAAATTATTTATCACAAATATAAAATATAATTTATATATTAAAAATATTTATTATAATTTAAAGAATAAACATTATTTCTTACAGATTTTACAATTTATATAAGATAGACATATTTCCGTGTATTGACTCTTCTAAAATAGTGTTTGTTTATTAATATATTTTCAATAATGTCATGTCAAATGACGTGATTTTAATGTATCACTATAAAATTTAATAAATCTATCTCATCTGTCTTTGCTTTGTAATTGAATACCATGTATGTTGTATAAATTATTGATAATTTTTATTAAATATAATATTTATTAACAATGTACACTAAATTTTTTAATTTTATGGCATTTATTGTTAAAATAAAATTAAATTTTTTGTAATGAATTTTGTTTTATAGTTTACCCATTAAAATCATTTTGAAAAAAAATTATTAAAATTCATTTTTTAAGTAACATAGTTCATATAAAAAATAAACAATCAAAAAATTAAATATATAAATAAAAAACAAGGTAATATAAAATAATGGAGAATTTTTTTTATTAATTATCAGAAAAGGAAAGAGTACTGAAAATTATATCTAATAAATTAAGAATATTGTTGTAATTATCTAATTTACACATAGATATATAAATATTATTTTACTGTGGGTGGGTCCCACTATTCTCCCTGGAATGCTTAACTCACTCTTATGAAAGAGAAGAGAAACAAGAGAGTTTTTGTGTATATAAAATCCAATAGGTAATTTCACTCTAACCCCTCTCTCTCTCTACAATCAGGTTCTCTTCTCTCTCTAAAACTTTCTCTCTGATTTTCTTTCCGTTCCTTATTTTCTAGCGTTTTCTCGCACGTTTTTTCAAGTTTTATGAGCGTTTGGTGGTTTCGCTGTCAATTTTGATCGGTTGTGTTTTCGATGCAGCGGTGGTTTTGTTTATAGGAGGATCTGATGTACTCGCTCGTGGATCTTAACTATATTCACGATCATGATGGCCCTTGAAAATTCAGGTTCGTCTTTCAATTGCTCCAATTGCTGATTTTGTTCTGACAATTTATTTTAATTCGGTTTTTATTTTTTTTTATTGTGGTGAATTTTCTCTGTTGGTTTAATTTTCGGATTTTGTTTTTTTTTTTTGGTGCGGGTGGGTATCTTTTGCTTTTCTGGTGTTTGATTGTGATTTTTTTTTGCTGTGGAGAGTACTGTGTCATTGGCTGCTTGCTTTGGGGTGGTTCAATTTTGGTTTTTTAGGTGGTTTGGTGCGGTTGGGAGTAATGCATGTGTGAATTCGGTTTGGATTGGGCGGCTTTTACTTGTTTAGGGTTTGAATTTGCTGGTTGAACTGCAAGGAAGGTTGATTTTGTGGTTATGCGACTGAGGTTTTGAGATTTGGATTATTATATATATGAGGGAGTGAGGATGGGAAGTGGGTACCTAGTATGAGAGTGTCTGTTGGTTTGAGCTGGATGGATGCATGAACAGTTTAGACTTTAGTGGTAAAGCGTGTATGCCAGAGTGCATAGTGTAGAAATTCTGACACGGGGAGCGGAATTTTGGAACTTAGTTCATTAGATAAAAAGTATAAATCTTTTGGATAGCAATTTATTTGACTACACTTGGTCGGAAGACCCATATTGGTTTATGTGTATCTGATAGCAGAGGGTGAAGAAGACTTTTTTTTGGTGGTGAGAGATCTTTTTATTATTGATTGTGCATTTTAAGTGCTTGTTGAAAATTAAATGAATTGTTAGTTGTCATCATTCATTAGAAATAGATTCATGGTTTCAATTTTGTTTATTATCCAATCCTTTGACGAAAACTGAATATCTTAGTGTGTTCTATGTGCAAATAGATCTTTTTTAGTCTCTGATCTTTTAAATGTAAGATTTTTTCAAGATTTTCCATATTCATGGTTGGGCCTATCATGATCCTTTTTCTTTCTTTCGTGCAGAAAATATGCAAATAAACTGTGAGGCATCTTTAAAATGCCTCCCAGGCAAGGTATTTCCTTGCAACTTTCAGAGTAATGGAAGTTCTATGGAAGGTTTTACAGAGCTTAAGAATGAGCCCGGTGCTCACCCAGCTGGGGATGTTACTGAGCCTAACTGCCATTTAGGCAGTGAGTTTCTTGAGCCTTCCAATGAATTCCACAGCAAACCTAGTTATCATCAAAACTACAGCACCTGGACACCCTGCCATTTTAGTGCTCACAAGCTGCAGCAATGCCAAATGAATGGTTTTGAGAGCCATTTTTATCCTTATCCTGTTGAGAACCAGCTTCAGTATGTTCCAATTAACATGGTTGCTCAGGGTTATCCACGTGAGCAATATCAAGAATTTCAGTATTTTGTGGTGATAGACTTTGAGGCTACCTGTGACAAGGATAAAAATCCCCACCCTCAAGAAATAATTGAGTTTCCATCTGTTATAGTGAGTAGCATCACTGGTCAGCTGGAAGCCTGTTTTCAAACATATGTGAGACCCACCTGCAATCAGCTTCTGACTGAATTCTGCAAGGATCTGACTGGTATCCAGCAAATTCAGGTGTGTTAAAGCAAATCTTACAACTTCTTATGAGAATGAACTGATGCAGAAATAGAAGGACAACCATTATAAACATTTTCTCTGCGATTTTTATCTCTTCATTTGTCGTTATGATTGAACTAACAATTATATTGCTATGTCAATATCAAATTTCTTGATTTCTAAAGTATTCTTCGTAAATGGTAACTCCCTTGACACGATATAGCAGCCCATACTACTCTTGTTAACCAGTGATGTCTGCTGGAGAGTGGTAGCAGAAACAGCAAGATTTCATGGAGTAGAAATTAATTCATTATTTGTATTGAATTAGAGAAACGCTTTAGGCTAAGCTTACATCTAATCAACCCACACAGGAAACTCTTTATACAATGTGCAATATTAATTATTAATTAAAGGAAGAATGGTTTGTTAGCTTAGAGCTAACCAACAATAATATAATTACCCAATAGCAATGTCAGCAGAACTCACACATATGCTTAATTTTAGCATTCTACCTCTAAGCTGGAACATATATCTCATATGGGCCAACTGTTCAATAAATTAAGTCAATTTGAGCTCCAAGCTTAAGAGATTTAGTAAATATATAAGCTATCGGTGTTTGAGTTGACAGAACCAGTAGCAATCTCACTTACAAGGACCTTTTTCTGAGAAAATGGCAGTCAACCTCAATGTCCAGTGCAGCTTGGTTTACACAAATCAATTTCATTCTGTTAACTTCTCCCATTTTCGAGTTCATTGGTTAGAGACGCCTTAGCTACTCAACTTATGCAATTGGTCTAGCAATTATGTTCTGTTTTTTTTACTTCTCAATGAGATTAAGTTACCTTATGAGAAACCAATACTCTGAAGTTTATCTTCTATTAGATGATAAACATGCTCAACCAGCATCAAAATAGCCAACAATTTGAGCATTGCCTTTGTTTTCATAAAGTAACCCTTTTGCTAGTGCTGTCTTGATGTGTATAAAAGTGCACACACATCCCAACAATCATGACAAGGAACATTTAAAAATTGGCTTACCACACTCAAGGCAGTAGTAATACCCCTCATAATTTAGGTCAGAAGCTGAAGTGCTTGAGTTTACTAATAAGATGTCTATATCCACTAGGGTATGCAAGTGGCTCCCCTTAGGACTTTGGCAATGGGATCCATCGGAATATCACTAGGTCTATGTCCTATGGTTTTTTTTTTCCCTTGGCTACGTCTATAAACATACTTTCTTCTGAGTGATGACAACACCTGCATTCTATTGGGGAACACGATCTGATATTCTTTTGGGTAAAATTGATGAGATGCTGTTTAAAATTCTAGATTCGGCCTTGATCATTGCCTATGAGGATGACATATGTACAATACAAACAACTAAGTCAATGCAATGTCTAGATGAAGAATGATAAATATAAAAAAGATCAGCCTCATGTTGGGTTATGCGAAATTGCTAGATGATAGAATTAAACCTTACTGGGTAAGATTTGGGAGATGTTTTTAGTCCATACAGAGGGAACAGTGTAGTTGGCATAGCCTGCTGTCTGTCCTGTGCACAAAAGTTCTGTGGTACCACGTGACAAGGCATCCTCAATGTGTAACTTCATATAGTAGCCATTAATGAATATTGAATAGCAGCCATGGAAAGTTTTGTAAAGGAAGCCATTTTGGCCATAGGAGAATTGGCGTGGTTTGGAAAGTAGCATGCACTCTCATAGTGCTGTCGGTTACGGCTTAATGCTTTAGTGGGAGGGATCAAGACATGGTGGTAATCTTTTCAATGAAGAATGTTGGATTTTCAGAAGGTGGGTCATGGTAGTAAGTCAGAATCTTGTCCTTTAAGAATATAAATGTAAGAAAAACTACTATCACGCTGTAGGAGATGAAAATGTATTCCGGGAAGTAAAATTTACCATTTTGTATAAAAAAACTGGAAGGTAACATCATAAATTTCGTGTGGCCACTGACTGGAAACAATAGAAGAGTGAGAAGCACTTAACAGAAACTCAAAAGAAGGGAAAAATGGGATTTTGCTCAACTCCACTATGCCATAGCACCATGTTACCACCATGAGCGATTTATGACATTTGGACAACACTGCATAGTGGGTAGAATTAGAAGGTTTGAGGTAAATCTGTCTCCAATGAGTTCATGCAGAGAACTATTTATAGTGTGCAGTATTAATTGCAGTAGGCATCATTATTTAGATTAGAGCTAATCATCACTGATCAGGAATTACATGAGAGTTAGTGACATAGCAATGTTACTCTTTGTTCACGTGCTTAATTTAATTCTAAAGTAATTATTCTATGTATTTTATAAGTTACTAGAGTAGTCATTTCCTAATAAGAGCTAACCAGCTCCGATGACCTAAGAGTTAATGATAGCAAATTCCAATCATTATATATGTGCTTAAAACATAACATTTAATATTAACAATTTGAAAATGCATGTGTTTTTGTCCATTCTGTCTGATTTGACAATAAGTAATATCCATTTTGAGGTTGACCCAGCTCTATTTGGGATGAGCTCACTGGATTTTTATATCCTAAAGTTACCTTTCTAGACACAAAAAGTTGCGTCCCAAACTGACTTGAATGGTAGAAATACTCCATTGCATTATAAAGTTTTTATACCTTGTAACATTTCTGTTACTCCTTAACTCTTGCATTCGCCTATTCACTATTGCTGCAAATGATTGTTAATTGGATTTATTACCATTTGGTTCAGGTGGACAGGGGTGTTACATTGAGTGAGGCTCTACTTAGGCATGACAAATGGCTTGAGAAGAAGGGAATAAAGAATTCCAACTTTGCTGTGGTTACATGGTCTAACTGGGATTGTAGGGTGATGCTTGAATCCGAGTGCCGATTTAAAAAAATACGGAAGCCTCCTTATTTTAACCGGTAAATGCTGCAGCATAGAAATGATGACATGTTTACCAGAATTTCATTTCATCTGACTTTTGCTTATCTGCTTGTTAGCTGGATCAACTTAAGGGTTCCTTTCCGTGAGGTATTTGGTGCTGTGAGGTGCAATCTAAAGGAAGCTGTTGAGATAGCGGGCCTGGCCTGGCAGGGCCGTCAACATTGCGGCCTTGATGATGCCAAAAATACTGCTCGCCTGTTGGCACTGCTAATGCACCGGGGTTTCAAATTTTCCATTACCAATACCATAATGTGGCAGCCATCTGATCGATCACTGGTGTGGAAACAGTCTCCCGAACAGCCAACCATTTTCCCCCACAGCCCCTACAAAGCAAAGGATGTCACCACCCCCATGGTTCAGTATAACCCTTTCTGCTACTGTGGGGTGAAAAGCAGCAGGGGCATGGTGAGGAAGCCAGGTCCCAAGCAAGGGAGCCTTTTCTTTGGATGTGGAAATTGGACTGCAACTAGAGGTGCTCGCTGCCATTACTTTGAATGGGCTTCTAACTGAGTGCACCTTTTGATCTTCTGTGATCAAATCCTAAGTTTTCTTATATGTTCTATGTAAAAAAAGAAATCGAAAAAAAGAAGAAAAAAGAAAAAAAAAAAGAAAGAGAAAGTGAAAGTGACTTGTGAAAGTAGTGAGTGGTATTGTCTCTAGTTGAAGCATGTATTCCTGACTGTGCGGTAAGGTTTCTGCTTCTTGATGAGGTGTAGAGAAAAATTAGTTGCCTCAGTTGCTATTACCTGTGACTGCTAAACATCAAAGTAGTCTTTGTGTCTGTCTTGACTAAGAGAGAGGGAGCTTCAACCTGTAAAGTTGACTTGTTGACTGGAGAGTCATTGGGGAATGTGAGGAATGGGTAGTGGTTAGGATTGATGCTTTTACATGCCTAGGCATGGTAAGTTATCTTTTAAATAATCCGTGAAATAGGACTCTGGTTGTTTCCTTGCTCTGAATGGGAATCACTATAGTTTCCTGTGCTCCCCTTTGCTGCATGTCACTAGTCATTATTACATTCTAACTCTCTCCTTTGATGCACGTTAGGGAAGCCTGTAGTGTGTTGGGGGAAAGGGTTTACCTTAAAAATGCTTATAATTGGTTGCCACCAAAAGGATAACAAATGAGAGCAATTGAAGTTAATCATTTGGCAGAGTTTGTTCTTTCCTCTCTTCTTTCTTCATTTTTCTATTTGTGTGCTATATCAATGCTAAACTCAAATAACAGATTAAACATGATTGTGCGTGGTTTAGATGATTTGATTTTTCTAGAAAAAGTTGAGAGAAATTGAATGGAAGATAAAGAGAAAACTGAGAATTCGTGGGGTTGATTGAAAATTATTATTTTATTTTTAATAGGAATGTTTATATGTGTATTTATTTTTTAATAATTATTATTTTTATTTGATAAATAATTTATTTTAATTTTCTCGATTAAATTTTTTATACTAAAAGATGTTGATATTGTAAAAATTATATTCAAAGGACAATTTTGATATTATATTAAAAGGATTATCAATCTTCATTCAATTAAATTATCTATATGTATTTACCAATAAATTTTTTATTATTATTTAGTTAAATTAAATTATTTTACTTTCCAACCCCTCTTTGTCTATAAAGCATGGTAATGGGTACAAAATATTACATTTTCAAAGAAAATTGTGTATAGTTGAATGTAACATTTTTTAACACACACATATATATATATATATATATATATATATTATAATTAATTATGAATATGATTAAACTTTATGTGTTGTTAAAACATAGATAAACATAATATAGTAATGTAACTTAAAATTACATAATTAAAATATATCACATAATAAAAAGTCGGCATACGTCAATTTTAACGAAAAAAAAAGAAAAAATAGTATAAGATCTATAGCAAGAGCCAAACTTTTCTTTCATCGTTTTTAAAGAATGTTTTTTAAAATCTGATTAATCATGATAATGACTAAGAAATTTTAAAAGCTTTAGTCTCTTCGGGTGTATGGATCTCATTAACCTCTACTAATTTTTCATATTTGTCTTTACCCTTTCTTATAATAATTATTAGCTTATGAGAAGATATATAAAACTAAAGGAATTGTTTCTTGGACCATACAAACTAATTCTTACACTTAACAAATTATTAAAATGTCAAAAATGTATTTATTATTTTTATTTTAAAATTTATTTATTATATAATGTTCATGAGTCAAACTTACTTAATAAGTGGAATCAAGTAAAAAGATATTAACAAACTAAAAATTATAAATATTTTATTTTAACAAACTAAATTGTAAATATTTTAACAGTAAAATATTCCATTTTAACAAATTCTTAATAAAATAATCATTAACGTTGAATTGAGTATTGAAAAAACAAAAATTTATATTGTGTAACAAAAATTTATATTATGTAGTAAATAATTATTCATATTTATCGTACACTTAAAACCTAACTTATATATGATAGAGATGTTTGATAAAGAACAAAAATTATCTAATATATAAATTTTAAAATAAAAATAATAAAAAAATTATTGGTATATTAAAAAATATTTAGTGCATAAAACAATTTGTATCTAACAGCAAACAACAATCTTTATATCTTTAGGATCAAATATATTTCTTTTAGTAAAATAAATAAAAAATGTGTTCTAGTTATTTTTTTTAATTCATTGAAATATAGAAATTACAATATTATATATGATTCACCGTTCCTTTAAGTTTCATCTATTTTATAAGAAATTAAAATTGGTCAAAATCCTTTTTACTATTTGAAATTATTTATTTATTTAACTTGTATATAGGTTAGATACATGTTAAAAGAGTATCCATTAGATATTTGGATTGGGAAGTGGATTCAAGGTGGATTTAAGATGAAAGTGTGTGAAAAGTTTGGTTGTTTGAATTAAAAGAATGATGCTAAGATTTGAGTGAAAAGTTTATAAAAGTTTGTAAATAATGTGATAGGTATAATAAATATTTTAATATTTTTTAATATTAAAATTATAAAATTACAAATATATCCTTAAGATTAAAAATAAATAAAATATAAATTATTTATTTAATACAATTGATAACTTTCTAAAATTTATATAAAGATATTAAATTATGTAATTTCTTTTAAATTGAAATTTAATTTATAATAAAATATAATCAATTTATTAGACTAAACTAATTAAATTTCTAAAATAAAATTTATAATATTAGATATTTTAAAAATAATTTTTATATTAAATTTAAAATAATACTATTATTATATAATAATAAATTATTATCACAAAATTTATTCTAATTTAAATAATTAAATTATTTTTATTAAAACATAATTACATTTATATTATTACTAATTAGTATAATTTATTTTATTAATAATATTTAATATTTTTATTTCTAAATATAATTTATTATTATATTATTATTATAATAAATTAAAATATATATATATATATATATATAATTAATTAAATTAAATTAATATATAAATATATATACCCCAAATCAAAATTCACTACGTATCGATTATATATATATATATTATATATTATAATTATAAATATTTTATATATAATTATAATAAAATTATTTATTATTTAACGTATTTTATTATTATATTATATAATTATTATAATATGTAATTAATTTATTTTTAAAATAAGAATAAGGTTAAAATTGTAGTTAACCTGCTTCTTAAGTGGCTTTCCCTTCTGATCTTCTTACCGAAGACAAGATAAAAAATATTCTTCTCCCACGGATCAGTCCGTGCAAATTAATAGAACCAAACCGAAATTCTCCTGTAAATCTGCATTGTATTTTTTATCCCGCAAATCCGTCTGAAATAAACGAAGCCTAAATGTTATCAGCAGAGGTCCTAATAATGGTGGCTTACACAATGTACTATTCAACAAGTATATTGAAGAAGTCTAAAAGCACTGATGTTTAGTATGCAGTCAACTTCTTCAATATATTTGTTAATATAAATATATCTCTATTGTTAATATAAATATTTTAATTCACTTTACATTTATATTGTATTTTTGTTTTAATAACTCAAAATTCAAGTATATTTTGTCAACTCTAATTTACGTAATAAATATAGTTTATTTTTATCAAAACCCCGGCGTTACACCACACTGAATACAGATAATAGTATATAAGAACATAAGATCAGTTTCATCGTGTTTTTTTATTAAAAAAAATGATTTCCTTAAAATAAAATAAACGAATTTATTGTCTTTTATATGTACTCGTCTAATCTCCTTCTTTTAAAATTAAACTATGCCTTTTTGAAAACAAATGTTAGACCATTTTGATTAAAGTCAATTTTCTAAAATAAGTAATATTTTTTTGAAAAAAAATCACTTTTTTAAAAGATTATTCTCTTGTCATATCAGTATCAGTAAGAAATTTTGACGTCTGCGCCCTCAAATTCATAATTCATTTGTCCAAGGGAAAAGTATTATTATTATTAAAAAATCACTCATTTATCCCTTAAAAAACTATTTATTTTTAAACAAATATTAAAAATACAGAAATCTGCTCATTTAAAAAAAAAAAATTCTTTTTAAGTATAAACACGACCAAACTCACAAGTGGTTTTCTTAAAATTGCTTCTTTTAAAGCTTAAACAAAGTGGTCCAAACTCTCTTAGCTTCTTCCACCCTTCTGTTTCGTGCAAGCATCGTCAGCATGTCCCTATAAAAAACATGTCCGGTCTGTACCATATTTCTTTCCGGACTATTTCATACAACTGAGAAAGGAATCAAGGATTTGTCATTGAATATTCAGTGCATATCAATTATGAGATGAAAATTAGTTAATAAAACACCAAGTTAGTACCATAAGAAATGAAATGTATGATAAAATTTTAGCTTTTGCAGTCTTTCATATTGGTATTTTTGGTGAGTTCAATGTTACATTATATGTTCACTCTCAATGGAGATTTAGAGTTTAGGGTTTATATTATATTCTTAGTAAAGGTTCACCCTCAATGGAGGTGAATATATTGCTCAAAGGAGTTTTTTTTTTTCTTTTTTATGCGAAAGTGTTTACATCTGCAGCATTTATCTTCTTGTGATACTAAGGCAAACCCATATACACTTTGTAAACTCTAATCCTAAACTTGAGTTAGTGAAACACTATATGCTTCATAAACATTAATTAAAAATCATATTTTTGTGTATAACATAAACTTATATCATCTCTATAATAAATATTCAACCTTCCAACTACAAGTAATACTATTAGGAACCAAGAATTGAAAAAGAAAAGAATTTCTTTTACAGAATAGGATGAAAAGAACAAGAAATAGGAGACAAATGTCTCCAATCACAAAGGATTTCTCCTTTCTCAACGATCAATGGTATATTTACCATAACAACAAATCTGCATCTCTCCTATCCTTCTTTCGTAGCCCCTCTAACCGACTAACTAATCCATTATTATTCTATCTTAGTAACCAATACAATAAAACCTAATAGACGTTACACATTTAACTTTCTTGATCCAACTGTTAAATACATAAATAGATTATTAAAACATAGTTAGCTTTATGAACCTAATACACATAACAGAATTCAACGTAATAACCCATATTTGCAGGACATACCACCCAAGCACTCCATATGACCTAATGAATAATTGAGCAATCCTCCTCTCTTGATCTAACTTTTAGAGATGAATTAGACTCAACTCATTCTCCATTTTAATATCAGACCCTACCCCAGTCTTGATAATGGATCACTCATAAATGCCTAGTTTTACCAGCTTTAACACTTTAGACATCCAATGTTAAGATTCTAAATCAGCTAAATACATGGCAAAGCCTAGGTAATCCTCCCTTCTTGATATACCCTTTTGGGTTGAGTTTGATCCAGTCAGTTCATTTTCCATTCTGATGTAGAATGGAGACAATTTGACCCCTTTATCTAACATCAACTAACACGTACTTTTTGTTGCACAACCATGTAGAAACTAACATCTCCCTATTCCTTGAATTGTGTTAGGTGTGTAATCCTTTTTATTTTCTTGTTAACCAATGGGCATTAGTTCGAGTTTGGTCTCTACTACAAGGTTTGTTATAGGAACTTCAGCTTAACAAGCTTCACAAATCTCTTCACGGATTGAACTTGGTAAAGTAGTGACTGAATCTGATTTCATAATCAGGCTAATAAATTGACTTTTATCAAACATGGCAGATACTTCTAAATAATCGATGTTGAACAATTTTATACAGAATGCGACAGGGATTTAAGGTTTATATTTGATTACCCATTGGAAAGAATGAACAGAAGAGAAAAACTGAGCCGAAAAAGGGAACCTTGATGCAGAGGAAGACTTGGTTCTGTCTCTGGAACTCAGCGAGAACGGCCACAAGGTCTGACTTGAGCAGGCGTGAGACGCTGGACCGGATGTAGCGGTCGAGGCGGACCGGGTCGGACCGGAGCCTCTTGAGCTCTTTGGGTCATACAGTACTTTTAGTTAAAATAATAAAAATAATAGCAACAAAAGATATTATTTTAATAAATATATAGTAATTCTTCTAAAATAGTCTTAAATTATTTTTCATATAAAATAATTTAATACTTGCATAATTGCATTTCATCTCAAATTTTTATTATATTATTTTATCTAAAATAATGAAGATATTACCATTGACCAACAGTAAGTTAAAAGAAACTATCGAGTGACCCTTTAATACATTAATATACAGTGAAACAATACAAATAAAAATATAATTTTTTGTGGGTGTGAGATATTGGTGATATGATGTGAATTATATATATATATATATATATATATATATATATATATATATTTATTTATTTATTTATTTATTGTTGTATGATATTTTAAAACTAATTAGTTCTTGTATATTATAATACGTTCTTTAGTAGACACGTGCATGTCGTGGTGTTTATTATAATATTACAAAAGTGAAACATGCAATCATTAATGGGTCTGGTTATTGCAGGAAGCAATTAATATTAAATAATTGATTATTTTTAAATAGTTCTTATATGATTAGAAATTAATATTGGTTTGTTTTGTGGTTAAATAAAAGTTATTTTAAAGTTTTTTTATATACTTTTTATAAGAAGTAATTTAAAAAACAAACAGAAAATTACCTTTTTATTATATTTTTTAAAAAATATGTTAAAAATTATAATAAGTAATAATTTTGTTGATTTTTGTTTCTAGAAAAAAAAGGTTTAATCCAATAGACCAATAAAGTTAAGATTTTAGTTGATGATTTCCTTTAATTCTTCCATTAAAGTTGACTGTATCATTATGATTATCTTTCATCGTGATTTGTAAGTCAGATTTCTCCACTATTTATTTAATATATCACCATATATTTTGCTCAGATTAACAAGAAAAACACATCTCAGATTAAGGTGGATTTCTTTATTAAATAGAATTTAATTATAGTATATTATCTTTGTTTTGCAATAGTAGACTTTATTATAGTTAAATTCGTATGTAATAGTGCCCAGATCTGCAATGAAAGTGAAACAACTACGAAGATTGCAGCTATGGCATTGAGTTTGCATCTTCTCTCTGGTGTTTTGCTGATTGTGATATCAGCACCAATGGGTATTGAAGGTGCAACTTCAATTTTTTCCACTGATGATTTTAGGAGTACATCTCTCAACAGGAGCAGTTTTCCAAAAGGTTTTATATTTGGGGCAGCATCATCTGCTTATCAGGTGCTCCCAAAACTGTGATAACTTTCTATATTTTGAGACATTTTTTTTATTTATTTATTTTTTTTATTTTTTATAAATATCTAGTGAGATATTCCAAAGAATTTTTATTTTTGCAATAATCTTTAAGTTTGAAAGATGATTAATTAGCATATAAACTAGTGTGAAGGTGCAGCAGATGTTGGTGGCAGAGGACCAAGCATATGGGATACATACACTCATAATTACCCAGGTTTTATTTTTTCTTTGCTTATAGTACAATCCATGTTCACCACAGAAATAATGTAAATTTTGTAGTGTGTTCAATTCTAGCTTGTGTATGGTAAGTTCTTAAGTTTATAATTCTGTAAAAATTGTAATATAGTTTTGATAGAATTTTCTTAGTTAATTTTGCCAAAATATTTATGTTCTTTATCTGCCAGATACATGTCTATAGTTACAAATTCTAGCATATTTTGTTTCAAATCATGACAGAGAAAATATTTGACAGAAGTAATGGAGATGTTAGCATTGATCAATACCATCGTTATAAGGTATGATAATAGGGACCTTTTAATACATTAATATGTAGTGAAGCAATAAAATAAAGCATAATTGAAATTGTTTTCATAACTAATAACACAGGAAGATGTTGAAATCATTAAGGAAATGAACATGGATGCTTACAGATTCTCAATCTCTTGGTCCAGAATACTTCCAAGTAAGAAACAGAGAACTATATAAGAGCTTCACTTTCTTATAATTTTGTATAAATTGATGGTTATTTTCTTTGGCTAATTTCAGAAGGAAAGCTTAGTAGAGGTGTGAACAAGGAAGGAATCAACTATTACAACAACCTCATCAATGAACTGTTAGCTAAAGGTTAATGTGTAGTTAAGTATATATATATATATATATATATTTTTTTTTTTAATTTCATTTTCTCTAATTTATTTTT
>Ga0209489_108041_pt1 | contig 14929 bp, 7 predicted proteins | sample SiratrowhiteBW_FD_187527 | JGI IMG/M metagenome (GOLD analysis project Ga0209489, IMG submission 187527) | Root nodule microbial communities of legume samples collected from California, USA - Siratro white BW (SPAdes) (version 2) | ecosystem: Host-associated > Plants > Roots > Nodule | place: USA... | reverse complement strand
TGAAATTCACTCCAGGGGCAACTAATGACACTCTTGTGGGTGATATCAGGCCTATCCTTGATGGTTGGCCCGTTCTTAAAGGCATTTTGCCTGTCAGCTAAGGAAGAGGGCTTCACTCTCATCATCAGCCACCTTAGCCTCATCACAAAAAAAGGTGTCATAATATGTCATAAATAAGGCTTCCATTACCAAAGTTTGTTTCTTTCTCATTAATGTAATATGAAGATTGGATGCCTTTCCTTTCCTAATATTACAAGTGTGTATGTTTGTGTTTTCTTTCCTGTACGTGGATGTTTCTTTCCTAATATTACAAGTATGTATGTTTGTGTTTTCTTTCCAATAAGTGGATGTTTCTTTCCTATTTACATGTAATCTGTAATCTTAATATATAATGAATATATAATGAATAAGTCTGTAATCTGAATATATAATGAATAATTAGGATTGGATGGCTGATTTCCATTCCTAATATAACAAGTATGTATGTTTGTGCTTCGTCCTTATTCCTTCCTATTTTCATGAAATCTTTAATCTTAATATTAAATAAAACTGTGTGGTTTTAAGTATAAATATAAATTAAAGATTATGGAATCTGTAATCATATTTATAAAAATATTTTTCTATTTATAAAAATGATATTGTTTCTATATTCACCAAGCTTATTATTAATTTGTTCATAATAATTTTTTATTAGTGACATAAATTTATGGTTAATTTTAATAATCATGTTTATTAATTTTGTTTCCTTACTGAAATGATGAAGTCTGATTGTTTATAAGAATGAATATTAAATCTACTTCTTAAATCGATTTCTTCTAATAAACGAAGGATTATAAACCTATAATACACATTATGGATTTTATTTATTTCATAAAAACAATTTTACAGGACAGAATATTTTCCTTAAAGACTACCATTTGCGAAACATAACTGTAATTTGAATTGAATAAAATTATTATGCATGATAAACTCTCTTTTTCTAAAAATGTAACAAATTCTTATTCGGAATTTAAACTTGAAATAACCAATTAAACTTTATTAATTGATTTCCTTTTCTAAGTTTAGTTAAACATTCGTTAATAAACTTGACTGTACGAATCTTTTTTACTGTTGACTTCTTGTAATATGTTTTATAAAAGAGTTGAATATAGATAAAAAAAAAATTAACTTTTCTAAATAATACATACATCGCCTTCTTTTAACCACTATTGTTTTTAAAATTTTTAATTACTCATATACCTCATTGATATAATTTCATACGAAAACTCCTTTCATGCACGTAAAAATATATAAAATAAAAAAATAAAATAAATCTAGATTGAAACTTTACTGAAAAATAATATCATCATCAATTTTAATAAAAAAAACAAAAGTTTTACATTAGAAAGAGAAAAGTGAAGTAAACAATATAAAAAGAAAAATGACAAACTTAATACCTATTAATACAATATATAATACAAGCAAGTAATATATTTAAAAAGCCTTTATGATCAATAAAATATACGGTAAGATAAATAAATGATATACATTTTCCTGATGTTAAAATTTTTTAACAAAACCTTTTAAGAGTGAGTATAATAAAATAATATGAAAATTTTCATAATAAAGTTACGAAATCACTTCAAGAATTGATTATATTTTATATATTTTAGATAAAGTAATTAAAACATTCCAAAATAGATTTGAACAATTTAAAATATATTAATATTTTTTTATTTTTTTATTTAGTATTAAAAAATAAAAATCATTGGGTTGTGTATTTTTTAAATAAAAATGTTTAAATTTTGAAAAGTATTTGAAACATAATAATTTGTTGGATCTTGATGATTTATATTTATTTTCATAATTAATTATCTTAAAGAAGATTATAGGACTGAAAATGATAAAACAATTGAGATTCTTAATTATATAAAATAAATAATTTTTTTTCAAATCCATATATAACATATAGAATAATGTTAACAATTTCAGTATTAATTATTTCAATTAGTATTAATTATTTCAATTGAAAGGAGTTTTTCAAAACTTATATTAATAAAATCTTATTTAAGATTAACAATGTCTCAACAAAGATTAAACAGATTAGTTTTATTGTTTATTGAAAAATATATTTTAAACAAAATTAATTATAATAATTTAATAGATAATTTTGCATTGCAAAAAGCTCAAAATATAAATTTTAAATAAAATATCATATTTTAATTATTTTATTAATTTAAAAAAGTCTCCTTTTTTTAATTTGTTTTAAGCCTTCCGAAACCTTGAGGCACCATAGCTCTTAGAAGCTTTTAGAAGAGTTAGGTTAGCTCTTTGAAGCTAACAAAAGTCTACTTAAGTCATAAAACACATGTAAATACAATAATTTTGAATTTGAAATATAAATTTCATAAGTGAGAGTTTCTTCTTCATTGGACTTACAACTTATCAAGGGCTGATAATCCTTGTGGCGCTTTTCATACTTTAGGGTCTTTATTGCATTTTTTTTTTGGCAAGATAAGGGTTCTAAGTAGATAATCTTAAATCTGAACACTTAGGAATCTCGGGACATTCAAATACTCTTTGTTGTGGGTTATAGGAATTATTTCTAACCGGGTTCACATCAAAAAGTGTCCTATGCGAACCAGAAAAACAAAGCACGAACCCAAGACTAAAGGGATACATAGTTTCTACTTTGTAATGTATGTGATTCCATATACTCAATGATGGTTAATCTCTTAGTACATAAAACATTTTTAATATGGTTAATTATGATTTGATTACATATAAAATAAGTATGTTTTAATTTTATTTTTATAATTTTATTTTTTTATTCTTTTAAAATAAAAAACATTGTTTTTATTCTTAGTATTATATGAAACATATAATTTATTTTTGTTTTCAATCCTTTTAAATTAAAAATATTGTTTTTAATCTTAGTTTTATGACACCCACTAATTATTTGTGCGCTAGATTAAAAGCCAATTAGTAATAACAATTTGAAGTAAAATACCTATTAATAAAATGATATAATAGCAGCAAGTAATACATCTAAAAATACTTTTAAGATTAATAAAATATAAGTTAAGATAAATAAATAGTATACATTTTACAGATCTTAAACATTTTTAACAAAAGTTTTTAAAAGTGAATGGAATAAATTTAGCACAAAAAAATTTAAATAAATGATTAAAAATAGAATTTAATCTAAATAAATGACTAAAAATAGAATTTAATCTGGATAAAATTGATTTAAATATATTTTAGTTGTTTTTCAGCTTCTTCTACTTCAAAACAGTTCAAAATAGTGTCATAGGAAAATTGTAAAAAATATTAATAGATTTTAATTTTAAAAAATCACAAATCTTTATTTCAAAGGGTCGACGAGAAGGTGATCCTCGTCTTAAAACATAAAGACATTCAAGCAAAAGAAATTATACGTGTGTCTTCACAATACAATCATATTATTTTTTTCTATCATCACAGCAAAGAAAATAAATATTAATTATTAAATTTTACGATAGAAGAATATTTATGAGGGATTATTATGGAATAAAATGCATGCAAAATTGATTTATAAGTGTGTTCTTACGTAGTTTTAGTAGATAGAAGTCGTTCCTATGTGAAGACATCTCGTCTTTGATTAAAAATAGTCATTCCTATGCTACAGTTTTTTTTAATGAATGCTGGTCTCAAACATTTCATTACCTCACATTTGTTTTCAGTCGGTTAGTCTTCTTCTTCATATACAAACCTTATCAAGGTCCTAAACAAACACCTGAAAAAATATCATTATAATATTTTGGATTGTTGAGCAGATGTATATATAACTTGCAATAAAATTTCTTAAAAATACATCGTTAAGAGAAAATTATGTTTTCAATTTATTTTTACTTATTTTTTTAAAATAAATTTTAAACTTTCTATTTGAATAAATTTTATATTTCTCAAAATTTAAATACTTTTGTATATTTTTGAAAAGAAAGCTTCAGATTTCAATATCTAAACAAAATAGTAAATTTTTTAAATTAAATTCCTAACACTAACGGTTGAAAATGTAAAAGAAAACACAAAAATAAAAATACTAAACGATCATACTTAATAGTGCATGCTTAACCATGCCAAAGATGAATATTGAAGTTGAATAAATTTTAATATTTGTTCACCTTGAATATCCCTTAGGGTTGAGCATGTATATATATATATATATATATATATATATTTGTAAAATAAAATTTGTAGTGTAATTTTAATATGTAAACCCTTCTTAATAATATAAATTATTTTTCTTTCATACTCCTAATTTTTTTGTTAGCAAATTTTAATTAATGTTTTTTATTAAGAAAAACTAAGAAATTAATTTTATTAATCAGAATTACTTTTAATTAATTTTCTATCAAATAAATTTCGAGTACCGGAAATCAAATAATTTACCCATCATTTCTAATAATAGAAGAGATACTATGAATAATAATAGAATGTAAAATAATATTTATATATATTGTATGCTTAATATTCACAATAAAATAGGTATAAGTTGATTAAGTTGACTTTAAATAACATTAAAATTGAGGTTTTTAACATGTGCAGACTCTAAATAGAATTAAAATTTGGGGTTATGTATATGTGACTTAAACTTTATGTGTGCTGCAAGCTAAGGTATCTGCAGATTCTCTTCATCTCCTAGAGCCTCTTCCAGTCTCAGTCTCACGTTATAAATAATATCTAATATATATAAAACTATATGCCATTGACTTGTAGAAATTTGAATAGTTTTTTTGGAAGTCAAGTCAATATTTCAAAACAGTATATATAAAAGTATTCTTAGATCCACAACTTCCGTCTGAAAATTTCCTGATCAATCCATGTGGGTTTCCACACACACGGCAAGTGCGGGAACCAGGACCATAGTTTTTGGGGTGAGAGTTCCAAACGTTGGAGAAGAGGTTTCGATCCAAAGACAGTAAAGTATTAATATTAATGTATTGGAAGCTGAGATAACAGTGTAGAACCCATCAATGCACATCCACATCCACATGCACATGCACATGCAAATGCACATGCACGTGTTATATAGCGATTGTTTATGTGTTCCCATTTAGCAGGTTACGTGTGTTATCCCTCGCTTTAACCTTATCCCAAAAACAAGTGTGTTCTTGGCAGTTTCCAACACCCACTCCATAACAGTATAAATAGGTGCCTATGAGTGGAATGTAAGCATCCTCAAACCAAATCATCTCTCTCTCTCATATCCGTCTTACCTTGCTCCCTTCTTTTTGTTAAAAAAGATGGCAAACCCTTCTTATATCAATGCTGCATTTCGTTCATCAAGAAAATTTGAAGCATATTTCTTCATGAAGGATAAGTATGTGCGGCTGTATTACATTCCCGGAACATCAAGAGATGACAAGATTTTGACTGATCTGAGTTTGATCAGTACAAATTTTCCATCACTTGTAGGAACCCCATTTGCAAGACCTGGAATAGACTGTTCCTTTGACACTGAAGAGAGTGAGGCATATATCTTCTCGAACAAATACTGTGCCTACATAGACTATGCTCCAGGTACAACAAATGACAAGATACTCTGCGGTCCTTTCACCATTGCTGAAATGTTTCCCGTCCTCAAAAACACGGTGTTTGAGAAGGGCATAGACTCTGCATTCAGGTCAACGAGAGGAAAAGAGGTTTACTTATTCAAGGGCAATAAGTATGTTCGCATAGCCTATGATACCAAGCAGCTTGTTGGCAGCATTCGTAACATCAGTGACGGGTTTACTGTTTTGAAAGGTACGATCTTTGAAAGTGGAATTGATGCGTGTTATGCTACTCATGTGGAGAATGTAGCTTACCTTTTCAAAGGAGACAAGTACGTTCGTATAAAATTCACCCCAGGTTCAAGTAATGACACTCTTCTGGGTGAAATCAGGACTATCCTTGATGGTTGGCCCGTTCTTAGAGGGATTTTGCCTGTGAGCTGAGGAAGGCTTCAGACCTTAGCCTCATCACAAAAAATGGTGTCATAATAATATGTTATAAATAAGGCGCCAAAGTTTGTTTCTTTCTTTGTAATGTAATATCAGGATTGGATGAATGCCTCTTTCCTTTCCTAATATAACAAGTCTTATGTCTGTGTTTCATTTCCTGTACCTGGATGTTTCTTTCCTGTTTACATGTAATTTGTAATCTTTATAATAAATATAACTGTGTGCATTGATTTAATACCATCATTATTATAGATTTAATTTATTTCATAAAAATAATTTTGAAGAGGCAAAAATATTTTTCTCAAAAGACTAACAATTGTTTATGATAGATAACTGTGGTTCAATTGAATAAAATCATTGTCAATGATAAACTCTCTTTCAAAATATGTAACACAAATTCCTATCCAGACTTTAAACTTGAAACAACATGTTCAACTTAGTGGTCCAAACGGAAAAGAGGGGTAATCTTAGCCTTCTGACCCAAAGGACAAATGGGGGTGCGCGTACAAATGCGAGAGTGCAAATAATAAGTCTTTTTATTATTATTAATTTTATATTTTTCTATATTTTTTAATATAAAACCTGGTGTACCAAAACTATAATTATATATCTCTCTTGTTATACTTTCTGAAAGATAAAAAACTAATGAAGCCCTAAAGTAATCATTTAAACATTTATTAAAATAGTCACTTTTTAGTTTGTAATGTTTATTTAAAGAAGTTTTTTATATTTTTTATTTTTTAAAATAAAATTTATATATTTAAATGAAATCGGGTGTTGAGAAACTTCATTGATTTTGTTACCATTTTACTAATGCTTTTGTTTAACATGTAAATCCCGTCAAAACTTAATTGTTTTCAATTTAAATGGTTTTCATTTTTTCTTTGAAACAATAATATATAAATTCCTCAAAATATGGAAATTTAATTTCATCAAAGACTAAATACAATAATTGTTTTGAATTTAAATCGGTTTCGTTTTTTCTTTAAAATAATAATATATAAAATCCTCAAAATATGGAAATTTAATTTCATCAAAGAATAAATACAAATTCAGAAGTCTGAGTTTATTTATCAATATACTGAATATAAGTACATTTAGTATATCAACATACAATCTAAATGCTACGTGTAGTTTCAAAAATTAATTGTCAATCCTATGTATATATTCGAATTTAAGAGACTGAAACTAGATTTGACTTAACCTACCAAAACTTTTAAATGTACAAAAATAATACAAGAGTCTCTCCTGATTTCAAATACACACAGATTTTTTAATGTTAACCTAAACAAGATATTCTGCGATAATTATTTTAAATTCTTTTATAAAAATGAATATCAACTTAAAATTTTCTCTCGAAGGAGACTATTAACTTTGTCTAGCTAAAAATTTTTTGGTTTTTAAAAATAAGAAAAAAGTCATTGGAACTTTAATTAGTTATGTTAAGAATTTAATTTTATAATTAAGATCCAGTTTTTTTATTTTTTATTTTTTGCACCCGGATATATTTGATGATTATGATAATGTTCAGAGTTTAATATGATGGTTAGAAAAAGTTGAAATCTCTTTTACTTATTTTATATTTGACAATAACTTTCGAGATTTAATATGGTTACTAGAAAAAGTCCAAGTTTATTCTATATCAAAGGTTTTATATTGAAGTTTTATCACAAGTTTTATATTAAACGTTTAAAGTTTAATTTCATAGTTAAGAAAAGCTTAAGTCTCTTTTACTTATAAATTATATGAAAGAGACTTTAATTAATCTCACAATTATGCTGATACTGAAAGTGTAATTAACCATTTTTATTGTATTATAACTAAATTTAATATGATATAAAATATTTTCAAAAACTATTTACACATATACATATATTTTTTAAAATTCAAATAAAATATAAATATTTATTTTAAATAAATTGTTCCACGAATTTAAAATGTAACAAATTATGAACATGCATATTTACTAATTCGATTTTAAAAATATGGATAATAATTATAAAATCTAGTAAATTATAGGCCTGAAATTTTAAAGAGCCTTACGGGCTTGCACCATAGGCTATAAAATCTAGTAAATTATGGGCCTGAATTTTTAAAGAGCCTTACGGGCTTGCACCATAGCCCATTTTTTTTTTTCTAAATCGAACATTCTTTTAAGACACAAACATATGTGGTTTTGGCCCATTCGTGTCCCTCGTCACAGCACATGTTGCTTTCTTTATAATTGCAACTTCAACAAAACCCTAACTTCAAAACTTCACTCCTCCTTTCATCACTTCGGCAGTCACAGAATCCCCACAGCCGAAAATGGTGAGTTTCCATTGACCAACCCTTTACACTTTCTATCTACCTTACGTGTTTCTGCAACTGGGTTTTCTGGTTCTAATGAAAAAAATGTTTTTTGTTTTCTTTTCTGATCTGTGTTGCAGCCTTTCAAGAGGTACGTTGAGATTGGAAGGGTGGCTCAGATCAACTATGGCAAAGAGTATGGGAGGCTAGTAGTCATTGTAGATGTCATTGACCAGAACAGAGTATGTCCTTTTGTTTTTCCTTCTTTGATTTGGTGCTTTTTCGTTGGATTTGATTCATGGAGTGCGTGCCCTATTCTTTGTTTTGGTTTCTTGTGACGTTTGGGGTAGAAAAAGCCCTATTCTTTGGTCTTTGTATTGATAAATTTCGACTTGAATTTCGTTGCCGGAAAATTTGTTCTAATCCGTGGATTTAGGTTTTTGGTTTTGTTGATGCTGTTGGTTCTGCTTAGTTTTATGTTAATTGAATCGCAAAATTTTTCTCTATACGTGCATGAGAGCAACACCTGAATTTAGGGTCTTGGTATCAATTTAGTATGTGATAATGCCAAATTCCACCGAAGGGTTGGAGTCGTTTATGGTGGTTTGTTTCTGGTTGTTTGATTTTTTTTTTCTCTTTTGTGAAGCTTTGATTTTTTTTTCTTAATTGTATTTAAAACTGGGTCATATCCCTTAAGGCTTTGTTGTATAATTGTATTTTTGAAGCATGAACTGTATTTTTTCTCTTTGTATCGATTTTGTTTGTGATAATATATAATATTAAATCCCTGTCAAGAGGAGTTAGAACAGTCAATTCTGCTGATAATTTTAATGTGTGGATTTTCATTTTTTTTGTTTTTCGTATTTTTCGAAGCTATTGGTTTCTTTAGTTGCATTTTAATTGGATCATATAGGCTTTGTATATTTGTTTGAGACTGTCAACTAAATGAAAAATTGTGCTAGTTTTTGGGTTATTGTTATCAATTTGGCATGCAATAGAATCGAATTCCATTAAGATTTAGAGGTCTACAATTTTTTTTAAGTTGGATGTGTTTTTTACAGCTTTTGGAGATTTGACTTTGAAATCATTTAGCATAATTTTCTACCACCTTTTGTTGATAGGCTCTTGTGGACGCTCCCGATATGGTGAGGTCCCAAGTGAACTTCAAGAGGTTGTCACTCACTGACATTAAGATTGATATCAAGAGGATCCCCAAGAAGAAGGATCTCATCCAAGCCATGGACGCTGCTGGTTGGTACACCTTTTTTAGGACAATTTGTTATCAAATGGAAAGCATTCCTTTTGTTGATGGGTTTGTTTCCTTGCTGAACAGATGTTAAGAACAGGTGGGAGAAAAGTTCATGGGGCAGAAAACTGATTGTGCAGAAGAGAAGAGCATCCCTCAATGACTTTGACAGGTTCAAGATTATGTTGGCCAAGATCAAGGTTGGTTTAATTCTACATGCCTATTCTCATTCTTTTGATTTTGACATTGCTCTTCTAATAGTTTGAGAAATGGTTTTTATGCATAACAAAAACCAAGTGCCTGTTCTATTGTTGATGTATAATGGTGGTGGTGGTTTTAGTTGTTGGCTTTGAAGTTAATTACAATTTTTGTTTCATTTTGTGCAGAGGGCATCAGTTGTTAGGCAAGAGCTTGCTAAGCTGAAAAAGAGTGCTTCTTAGGAATAATTTGATGTGCAATTTCCAAATTTTGTTATGGATTTCTTTCAATTAGTTTACTTCGGTTACATGAGTTTTTTATGTATCATTGACAGATTTCCTAGAAATGTTTATTTTGGGATCTTTTGTGTTACTAGTGAATTGATGCAAGTTCTCCCAATCTCGTTGTTATAATATGGGGTGCCTCTTTTTGCTTTTATTTGCACTTGTTTTGTTATTGGTTTTTGACATATGATTAAAAATACCTTTTGCTACAGTCCAAATGTGAACAGGAACTGCTTTTTAATTTTTTTCATTAGGAATTGCATGTGATTGGATTTTTTTTTTTATCTCTTCTTTCGTTTATATTTTCATGTTTCTGTTCCTTGGTAATTAGGTATTCATTGTTGTGGTATAAACGATGCAAAAGTATGTTTTTTTACCAAAATTGTATCATATTGTAAGCTTGCCGACCGTCAAATAGAATAACATTATTTGCAACAAGTAGGTTGGTTTTGATTTCATACGCATTACGTGTTCCAGATAAATGTTGTGAAATTAAATCGCCAATATATGTGGTGTCTCCTTAATTGAAAACTAATGTTTGAAGGAAAGCATTAACTGATACGAAAGAGAAGGGGACTTTTTAAGGACAGTCGATTGTTAAATGGGTGACAACAAATAAATTTTGATGCTACTTTATTTGTTATATGATCTCAATATGTGACCAAGTGAAATTATCACAAAGGACAACGGCACTGATGGAAAATAAATTACATGTTACTCCAGCTTCTCGATTAAATTAGATTCTTGATTGTTTTTTTTTTAAATAATTTGAACCTCTAATCTTGGAGACAAAATCTACTATCCTTATATAAAATCTTTGTTTACATTTATATATGTTTTTGCAGTTAATTAATAAAATTGGTGGGTTACACTAACAAGTTTTTTTTGTCTTTTTAACCTGAAAATATGTCATACCCTTATTTTTTTTCATCTGTGTAGAAAGGCAGTTCATGTGTCTTTTGTACATGTATCTATCTTTGTTTGTATTATATATTTTTTAGTTTGGATATCTATGTTTTATTTATTTTTATTATTTCTTCTGACTCTACTTTAAGAAAATGGACCTCTTTTCTTTACAAAACATTATATTATTTAATAAATAACGTCTAGTGATAAAAGAAATAACATAATAAGATTATATAGGTTTACTCTAAACTCTTGTACTATGTCTATATATTATAGCAAATAGCACTAAGAAAGAATAATATAGAAAGGAATATGTTCACAAATATTTTCATAAACATTTGATAAAACCAACTAGGCCTTCTATATATAAGTAATAGAAAATAATGTTAAATACTTTAATTTATACTAATTTACTTTTATTTGGATTATGTTGGTTCTTTTTTACAATTGTAGAGTAATCTATTATTTAAATTTGATTGTAAGATATACTAATTAAATTTGATTACAATATAAACTAAAATATTATGAGTATAAAAATTACTATATTGCAAAAATTGTTTGGTGTTTATGAAAATATTTCTCGATAGGAAATATAAATTTGATCATTCCTTATTTTAGAGTTTCACTTCACAACAAGGAAAGATTTATAGATGAAACTTTTATTCTAAAGTTATCTTGTAAACAATTTTTTAGGAAAGTAAGCTTAACAAAACTATTACATGTACATCTAACATAAATCATATTTTTTGCATGATAAATATTTTGTAAAGGATGTTGTGACTTGCATGCTTTTGTTGTCTTTTGTGTTAGTGTATTTTGAAATATTTTTGACTTAATGCTACCAACTTCCACTATTACACTTAGGTGCATGGCAAAAGGTATTTTTTTTTCTCTAAATTCTTATATGCTTCTCACAACACTAAAATTAGCATAAAAACTCAATTGTTACGTGTGTATAATCTTTGAAAAGTGAGTCAACTTCTTTCTAAAAAAGATGTTCTTGCATTTATTCAAATATATTTGTGATATTTACATGTTAACATTGTCGATCGATTTAAAATATCTTTTATCTTTATCATATTTTATCTCTTTTTCTCGATCTTGCATTCAGTGTTTTGTTGGACTTATTTATATTTTTTATGCGTCAGTCAATTTTTATAAAACTTTATCTAAATTATATACGTGTCTAGTCATTTTGTACATTACTTATAAACCTTTCTACTAATCATTTGGTTTATAAATTATTGCATATTAAATCACTGTGTTAGATAATCAAAATATGATATTATTTGTTATCATCAAAATCATAAATATCTTTAAATAAAACTTTTAGAATTATACTTCAATCTACTTACCTAAATTATGTCTATGCGTTAATACCATAATACTTCAACCATTTTAATTTGACAATCATCTTTAACAAATTTTTATATTCATTTTCAATTTTAAACTAATCTTTTACATTTATTATTATCGAATGAAACAATTGTCATTATACATAGAAAATTTGTATAGTAAAAAAAATTAGAAACTAGGATAATTTTTAAAAATAAAATCATTAACTTTATAATGTTCATTTCATTTTTAATTGTCATAATTTACGTTGAATTTTACTACCAGTTAGGTAATTTAATTTGATGTTTCAAAGGTTATATATTTGTTATATTTTTTTTTAATCTCTTATGAAACTAATTAAGTTAGTTTGGAAAATATTATATTGTTAGGAGGCATCTTTAGTAAGTAGCTAAAACAATTATTTTGATATAAATGCCAATTTATTTTTCTCTCCTACAACATTTTTATCGTTTTGTAATTAAATTGCAATAACTTCTGACAATGTCATATAAGTTTGACTCTAGAACTATAGATCTTTGGATATTTACAACTGAAATAAGGTGTCACAACTTGGTCTTGTTCTCATAGATACAGAGGTATCAATTACCCTGTTTTTCTCTTACAAATAGACTTGCAAAATTTTTCACTATTATACTATCTATATGATTAATGTGTAGCACAACTGTTGAAGAAGAAAGTCTTGTATATATATCCCTCTAAATATGTTAAAGTTTAAGAGTTTTAGTGAAATAATTAGGGGTAATTTTTGTTGTAACATGTTAGATGGTAGCATTCTATATTTTGGCAAAAAACTGTTTATTTTTGTTATCTTTAATTATGTTACTTTTTAATGCTTGCGCAAATCTCATTAGTGTTTTATGTGAAATTTAAAAAGGTAGTGAGGATAAAATAAACTGTATTTAACATAAAAAAAATATAAGGTAGTTTTATTCATTTTTTTAATTTTTATTTAATTAATAATTATTGATGCTCAATTGCGTTATTACATGTAGTTGTTAGATCACTAATTGCACGCTATGAAATATCACACCTCAATTTTGTTTGTATCTTATGAGCTTGATTGACCAATATTCATTATAGGGATTTATCCAATATTATTATCAAATTCAATGTACGTTGAAAGGTCTTCAGGAATATTGATATCATACATTAGAGTCTTTAAAGACAAGTTCTAAATTAAAATTTTATTTATACAATTACATAGTAAATATAATGTTATTTCGAAGATAGTTCTAAATTATATATTTTATTCATACAATTATGTACTAGTACAAATTTTGTAACAGAAGAATGGATGGAAGTACAAAGTTTTGCAACAAATGCAACAATAAAGCTTTATAAAAAAACCTAAGGCATTCGCGTGTAATCGTGAAAAATACAACAAAAAAATCTATTACAAAGTATTATCTTTATATTTAAATTTTGAATATAAGATTAACATTAACCTACTGGTCTTATTTGTAAAACAAAAGTGCTATTTTTTAAAAAATTAAAGAAAGTAAATTTTTAGTGCTACTTTCCTTCTTTTCAAAATGATATTATTTATTGTTTTATTACGGATATGTATTTTTTTGTATTAAAAGTTTTGAAAAAAATATCCGTTTAAATTCTCATATATACTTACATACTATTGATAAATGGAAGAAATTTCGAAAAAAAAAATATGCTGCTAAATAAATTTTATATACGTACAATTCTCACTAAATGAAATTATGTAGGGATCAACTAATTAACTCGAAAAAGTAAATAAATGAAATGGTTGCACCTAAAATCATAATTAGAAAAGGGCACGTAACTGGCATTACAGTATAAATTGGTAGATATTAAAGTATATTGATGGCAGTTTCTGAGAAAACATGAATATTCGATGTACCACGACGTCATTCTAATTTCTAACACTCTAATTCGATACCATTGTTTCCCACTTGTTCATAAATAGTATTTATTTATATTTTATCCTTTCATTTTTTTTTTTCTTTAGGGATCTAAGCTTAACTTTGGCAAGAATCATGGCACGAGGCATGCAACAAGAAAAAATTAAATTAAGTGTCTTATACGTCTCTCTCTCAACTCAATTTTATAAGTAATAAAAAGCATAAATTTGGTGGAAAATTTTAATTTATTCAACCTAATTGTTTTTTTAGAGTCTTGTTTAGGTTACTGGTTAAAAGGTTAAAGAAAAAAAAGATATTAGAAATCATAAAGATAATTTTTTTTTCACCTGTACTAAGAAAATGGTTAACATTTTTGCTTTTAAGTTATATTTGAATCCTAAAAAAATGCAAGACAAAGAAACTACATGATGTTGAGGATAACTAAGAAAATGAAATTATTCAAAATAGAATTTAAAATTAGAATTTTTTTTGCATAAGTTTAGTCAAAAATATTTTTAAATAATCATATTTTCTGGAGACAATACAAAATCAGCTTTTAAAAATATGCATAGAGATGAAGGAGAAAAAATTTGTTTAAAATCATCATTTTTAAGTTTTTAAATTCATAAAAAAATTAAATTTAACTTTTATCTCAAATGTATAGCTGAAGTTAAAACCAAGTTTTTAATCTTATAACAATTTATATTAAAAAAACTCTTAAAACAACTGATATTAGAATATACATATATATATATATATATATATATATATATATATATATATATATATATTTTTTTTTTTTTTTTTTTTTTT
>Ga0209489_108039_pt1 | contig 14938 bp, 12 predicted proteins | sample SiratrowhiteBW_FD_187527 | JGI IMG/M metagenome (GOLD analysis project Ga0209489, IMG submission 187527) | Root nodule microbial communities of legume samples collected from California, USA - Siratro white BW (SPAdes) (version 2) | ecosystem: Host-associated > Plants > Roots > Nodule | place... | reverse complement strand
AAAAAAACTAAAAAAATATATATATATATATATATATATATATATATATATATATATATTAATGTAATTCATGAATATAAATATATATGGATGTATAAAATTAGGATAAGTTTAAAGGTATTTAATTTATACTTTTTAAATACATAAATATAAATTTGAATGAATGAATAATATTTTTTTATTTTTCATATAGTTGGATGAGGTCTTATACTTAAGTATTATTCTTAAAAAGGAATAACAAATGTTTTAAATAGGATTTTTTATTTTTACAACAAACTTTTTAAATATAATCATAGTAGAGATGTAATAATCAATTTCAATTAATTTATAGATTATGGTTTATTCAAGTTTAAGAATTAGTTAGGGAAAAAAAAAAATTGGTTGAATCAAACTTATGGACAATGGTTAAACATAACATGTCCACTCACATCTTATTGCACATTTACAATGTTACAATTTTTTTATTGTTAAATTCAAAAACTGAATCATATATCAATGTGGGAATTATCTTTACTTTTATCTTTATATATAAAAAATATGCATATTCGCACATAATAATTATATATTTATACATTAATATAAATAATATGTTTTTAATAGCTTCAAATTTGTTATCAATATAAACAATTTTAAAACAATAATAACGTGTAAAATTTTTCATATGAAATTGTTAATTATATAAATAAAATAAACTAATATAAAATTGTTAATTATATAAATAAAATAAACTAGTAAAAAATATATTATATGTTAAATATGTAGGGAAAAGTGGACTAAAGTATTTTAATAATTAGTAGTAATTGTAAAGCAGGACAGTAGATTTTTCTATATAATTATATATTTATACATTAATATAAATAATAATTTTTTAATATCTTAAAAAATTTGTTATCAATATAAACAATTTTAAAATAATAATTATGTAATAAATTTTTTCATATAAAATTGTTAATTATATAAATAAAATATACTAGTACAAAATATATTATATGTAAAATATGAAAAAGATAAATAAAGGAAAAAAGTGGACCAATACTTTAATAATTAGTAGTAATTGTAATTATTTCATATCTACTTATTAAATTCTCAGCAAATAGTTAATTGATTGAACAAATAGAATTGTGTGGGACTACCAATGTGCCTGTTGCATGAGAAAGAATATTTTGAAAAAAAATCTTAAACTGTCCAAGTTATAAGATAGGTCATTAGAGTTGTGGAGTTATATTAGGTCAACTATTTTCTAAACTTCTATTTTAGTTTAAATAAACAAAATAAATATATCAGATCTTTAAACATTATGACATTGATATGGTCTGATTATACCTATTTAATTCCCTTGAATGCAATTCATATGATCATATCTTCATTTTCCACAATCTCCCTAAGATAAGACCATTTTTTGATCTTCTACATGAATATCTTCATAAAACTCAATATAATCATATCAAATGGCTATCATAAATTTTTATCAGCTTAAAACCGTTAAATCTTATACAAAAACCTTCTTCAATAGTAAATGTCTCTGAATTGTATATTTTATAAGCCTTAGAAAATTTTAGTGTAATCAAACAAAATATCTAATATATTATTATCAATTTATCATCCTTAATAAATATTATTAGTATATATTTAAAGTCTAGACTTTAAATATGTTCTAATAACTCAATTATTTATATTCTAAAAGAATAAAACAATGATTTTAAATTTAAATATTTTCATTATATAAATAGAATTTTTTGTTGTATAATAATTATATTTTATTGAAATTTAATACATATATTATGTTTTAAAAATATATAATTAATATATATTATTAAACATTATATTTACTATCCATTCATACAATTAGAGATAATATTATTTTTTTATCCATAAAATTGAACATGTATGTGAGGGATCACACTAGTTTCTCCATAAACTTTAGTCTTCACAACTAATACTCTTACCAATAATATTGAAATATAAAAAGTAAGATTAAAAAATCATATCACCTCATTATAAATATCAAATTTAGTGATTACTCCTATTGAAATATTATAAGAAAAAGTGTAATGTATTTCTGTATTTTCTTTTTTTTATTAAGCTTACACTTTAAATAATCTAGTTACATTTTTATAATAATGCATTCATTAATTTTATACAAAAAATATATATATATATATATATATATATATATATATATATATATATATATGAATTAAATCGGCTGGAATATTTACAAACTATATGTATACTATTTCTTAAAAATATACATAGTCAAAATTTTATATTTATAAAGTATATTAATTATATAAGGAAATAATAAATAAATTATTAATATATATATATATATATATTATTTCAATGTGATAAATCTATATTTATGAGTTTTATAAGATATTAATATGCATATATTATGTTGATATTTTTTATTAAAATATATTTAATTAAATAAATGTTTTTAAGAGTAAGAAAATATTATAATATCTTTCTATAAATTTATGTTTAGCTTTATTAAAATCCTACAAGAGATCTGACTGTTTTTACAAATTGAAAACATTTCAAACGAGTTCAAGAGGAGGTGGGCGTGAATTGAATTAAAAATTTTGTCTAATATAGTTAAAATCCTTAGTCAGTAGTTTTTAGGTGCAGTCCAGAAAAACAACTAATTTCAGATTGAAAACAATAAATTTATATTTCATGTAGTACTTATGAAGAAAATTATAGTAATCAATTGAATTACTACCTAATCAATTTAAATAACTCTAAGAAATTTTAATACAAATTTTGAATCAATTGCACACCTCAATCTTATGATATGATATGATGTTTAATGGTAAAATAATTATCAAATATACGGAGAATCAATATTTTATATATTTTTCAAGTATTTTATATAATCGTGTATAATCCCATATATAATTCAATTCTTTTATTATTCCTTCGTACATTGTTTATCAATACTGGAAAATGCAAACTTTTTAATTTGAAGTTTACAATTAATAAAAGTTGACCGGTAATTATCTTTAGATGTTTGAAAATTCTTAATCAATTTGGAGACCTAATTACTAATTTAACTATTTATATAATATTGTGAGTTGAACTTAGATACTAATATTTTGTTAATGATTCTTAGTTGAATTTGGATAATGTATTTATTCTTTATCTTTTATTGTTTAAATAATATTTTGAATTTTGTTCTATTCTATTATATTGTTTGAATATTATAATGATAAAAATTTATTTAAATCATTTCATATGAGAAGAGAAAAATATTAGAGTAAATAAGTAAGACAGTATTATTGAAGAGAATAAATATATGTCTCTTTATAGGCTTGAGTTAAAATTAATACGGATAGATTGTCATAAAATATTCTTATGTTGATATGTTCTTATGTTCTTATATTTGAAAATTGTGAAAGTGATTTTAACTATGAGTTCCTTTTTACTAGTAGTTATATAATAGAGTATATTTAGAGTGTAACTCTCCTTTTATTTGTCAAGGATTTTTTTCTTATCAAATTGTTACATAATCTTTTTATTTTTTGTTTCGTTGAGAGTAGCTTTGACAGAGTAAAAAAGAGTGAATTTAAAGTGAAAGTCTATGGAAAATATATTGGATTAAGTGAAAGATAATAAAAAATAAAAGTTTATCGAGATTTGTGAGTGATGTGATAAATATAATTGATAAAATAATTTTTTTGATAAATGAAATGAAATTAAATATATTTTATAAAATAAAATTAAATCTAAAAATAAATTATTATGGTTAATATTATTATTATTATTTTATGATTTTATTATTTTAATTATTATTTATAATTTTATAATTTTTATTTTTTAACATTAATATAGTTAACATTTTATTTTTATAATTATCTTATTTTTACTACTATTTTATATTTTTTTTTAATTTTTATCTTTATTAATATTTTATTATTATTATTTTATAATTTATTCAATTTATTTATTTATTTAACATAAAATATATATTAAAAATTAAATTTAATGTATTTATTAATTATTTTAACATTTTTAAATTATTATATATATATATATATATTATTTATTATTTTAAAATAAATATGTTTAATATACTTTATTTAATTATAATTGTATTTACTATTTTATTTAATTATTACTTAAAACTTTCCTTGTCTTTCTTCCAGCAGAGAGTGAAAAGTTTAACACATGTTTTTTGATTTTTTGTGAGCTATACAAGCATACTCTTAGGCTTTGTTTGGACTAGAAAGTGAATTTGAGATGATTCGAGAAAAAAATACGTGAAAAGTTGAGTTGTTTGGATTAAAGAAAAAATAATAAGATTTAAGTGAACATTTTATAAAAATTTATAAATGATGTGATGTGTGTAATTGATAAAATAATTTTTTAGTAAATAAAATTATAGTTAAAATTAAATATAATTAGTTTGATGAGTGTGATTAATGAATTATTATTATTTAATTATAAGATTACTAATTATTTTAAAATAAAAATTAAATTATTATTATTATTGATAATAATATTATTATTTTATAATTTTATTATTATAATTATTATTTATGATTTTATTATTATTTTTAGTTTTTAATATTAACATTATTAATATTTTATTTTTAGTATTCTTTTATAAATTTATTATTAATTTAATAATTATTATTATGATGTTATATTATATATTTAATTATATATATATATACATTAATAAATTAATTATATTAAATTAATTATATAAAAGATTTTATAGAAATTGTTCTTTCTTGGCAAATCATTCGCTGGCAAGAAAGTTTGTTATGAAAATTTTTCTTTGATTCTCATTTTTAATTAATATTTTATTTATTAAAAATCGTAAAATCATCACATTTCTGTGTTTGATATCTTGAATGTTTGATAACTTTCTTTGTATATCTGCACTATGAAACAAATGGAGTGTTAGAGAAAGATGAAAGAATTGTATTAAAAGTTATGATTATATTAAGTTTAAAATTCCTATTTTATTTTAGGAAGGAAATGATGAGATAAGTTTGCTAGAAAAAATGTGTAGACAAGTTTGCCAATAATTTTGAAATTGAGGAAAAATTAAACTTTAAAGTTGTTTTGGTTTTTCTATAAAATGTTTCAATTTCTTTTTCTTAAGGGAGTTTTTTTTTTTTATATTTTTATGAGTTTACTTCTGTCTCCCATATTTTTATTTTTATTCTTTTTTAATATATTTTTTATGTGATAATATATAACTGTTGAACTCTGGAAGGTCAACCTAAGATCTATAATTGATAATTAAAATGTCATAACTGATAATAATGCCTATGAATTTTATATATAAAAAATTAAATTTTTCCTTTCCAGTTAAAGCATCATTGTTTACATGTGGTTTTTTATATATAAACTTGCTCCTAGCATGAATAAAGGCTGGGTTTGTTTCTTATATTTAAGAACACCAACAATATCATAGATGCTCGAAGAAATTAGAGTTTTTAATTTGAAAAAACGGCTATTGATCAGAAACTAAAATTAATCTAAATCTCTAAGAAGAAATCAAAACTTGAGTAGAGAAAATATCTGAAAATCCCTCTATAATTAGGTCAAACCAAGTAACAATGGGAGTAGTAGAAAAGATATGCCACCCTAAATTTGAATTCTTTTGTCATGTCTATTCGAGGGAATATTCAGACCAGGCTTTATTTTTTGTTCATTCTGCTTCAACTTTCGAGCTTAATTGCAATTACTATAATACAATTTTGACACCAATAGTGCTGGAATTCGGACGGCACAGAAAAGACAAAACCCGTGCTTTGGAATATCAACCCAAATCAATTCCAATAAGCTATGACCCAACACATGAACACAACCAATAACATGAAATTTTGTTATTAAAATAACTGTTTTATCAAATAATCTGTAGTGTAGCTAATAACATAGTTTAGTCATATGAACCAAATTGATTTACTAATATATCAACCTTTTGGAGATCATTATTTTCTTTTCGGAAAATCTCTTTGTTACAATAGTAACTAATTAGACAGTCTCACAACAATGGCACTTTTGTATCTCTTAGTTTACACACCATATATACATTTATGATTGTAGACATTATTATACGGATATTATTTTCTAACTTTCTGCAGTCAATTTGAAGCCTTATATTTGGTGGGGTTGAGAGCTAAACTCAGATAAAAGCAACGGTATAACTAATGTGATTTTCTGTGAGCCTAAGAATTTTGCCAATAAGAATTATTCATAACCATATACCAACAAATAAGATCATGTTCTCCAAATTTCTCAGCCTTGTTTAGAACCAGCTGTATGTGAGTATATACTTATTGGCAAAACTAGCTAGTTTAGATAGAAACAAGAAGCAAAATTCTTCTCCCAGAGTACATGATTTATTTTGTTCATTTTAGTTTTTTCTTCAACAGATCCAAATATAGCAATCTTCATAATCATGCCACCAGCAATGTCATCTACTTTTGAGTCAGAAAGAGACCCTGTGATTTATGTGCATACAGTTTCGGAGGCTGGTCGCCTTCTTCCTTCAGCTAGCCAATGGAACTCCATAGCACTTGACTTTAAACTTGCTCCTCACTCTTCCACCGCCTATGAATCTATCCCTTCCCAGTACCCAAAATCTGTTGACTACAATCTTGTCATCACTGACAGGAAGCACTTTCATTGTTTTATTTTTGTTCTTGTAACAATAATTTTAGCCATCCTAGCAGCTGTTCTATTGGTGCATTTTTTACCTCATAAGCACAAGCATCAAGGGTCTTCAATCAATCTCCAAGTGGCAATAAACCAGGCTCTAACATTTTATGATGCCCAAAAATGTACTACTTCTATTTGTGCTGCTACATTTTTGTTTTTCTTGGTGTAGTTCAACTACTTATGATGTTTTCTTTTGCAGCTGGGCATTATCCAAGGAACAGTCCAGTGAAATTTCGAGGAGATTCAGGATTACAAGATGGGGATTCGGCTAAGACTGATCTTACTGGTGGATTTTATGATTCTGGCAACAACATTAAGTTTACCTTCACCACAGCTTATACAATGACCTTGTTGAGTTGGACTGTCATGGAATATCAAAGTAAATATGCTGATATTGGTGAACTTGATCATGTTAGGGACATCATTAGATGGGGTAGTGACTACCTGCTCAAGGTGTTCATTCCCCCAAATTCAGCAGATGGATCAAACATGACACTGTATTCCCAGGCAAGTAACAATTTTTTTTGTTGGGAATGAATCTTGTCATATTAATGATCATATGACACATTATGTTCAAATTATTGGGGTACCATGAGAGCAAAATTTAAATTAATGCTAAAATTTTTCATGAGAGGAATCAGTCTCATTTTTGTGCAATAAATAACTCCTATTCTGAATTAAATACTAATAGATGTGAATATAAATTGATCCTTTTTTGTTTTATTCAATTTCATTAGGTTGGAAGCACCATTAGTATTAACAATGAACATACTGATGTGAGTTGCTGGCAACGACCCGAAGATATGAAATATGAGAGACCAGTTTCAGTTTGCGATGGCTCTGCTACAGATTTAGCTGGCGAAATTGTGGCAGCATTATCTGCAACATCGATGGTATTCAAGGAAGACAGAGATTACTCAAAGAGACTTGTGCAAGCTGCAGAAAGTCTCTTTGTGGCAATACCTACTAAACAAGGGACTTACACCTTGGTTGATGCATGTGGAAAACAAGCAAGAATGCTTTATAACTCAACCAGCTACCAAGATGAGTTGGCTTGGGGAGCAACATGGTTATTTCTTGCTACTGAAAACACTAATTACCTTGCAACTGCAACTGAAACTTTTTTTTCAGCAAAGAGTAATGAACCAAGCGTTGACAAAGGAGTTGTTTACTGGAATAACAAGCTCAATGCTGTGGAGGTAACTTCAATAGATACACATACTGAATTTTCAGGAGAATTTGTTTTTAATCTGATCTTTGATCTTTGTAGGTTTTGCTAACCGGTATTCTATACTTCCGTGATCCTGGCTTCCCATACGAGGATGCTTTGAAACTTTCATCTAACTTAACCGATGCCCTCATGTGTTCTTATCTATCCAATAAATACTTTAGCAGGACACCTGGTAATTAACACTACGATCAACATATATCATTTGTTTGTTTGCGATTATGTACTTATGTGTGTGCATACGAGTTATCTATGTATATGATGACATGTTAAGCATAATGATAGGTGGATTGATTATCCTGAAACCTGATAATGAACCATTACTCCAGTTTGCTGCTACAGCATCTTTTCTCAGTAAATTATACAGCGATTACCTGGATCATCTCAAAATGTCTGGTGCAAGTTGCAAGACTGATTCATTCACCGTGAAAATGCTTCGTGATTTTGCCACTTCTCAGGCAATTCCTAGCTTCCTTACCGTTTGGTTGTTGCATTGCATGTAAATTGGAAAAAGTCTATTTATGCTTCCTTCTTTCATGTGTTCTTCAGGTTAACTACATCTTGGGGCAGAACCCTATGAAAATGAGTTATTTAGTGGGCTATGGTGACAGGTATCCTGTCCAAGTTCATCACAGAAGTGCATCAATCCCTTGGAATAACGAACCTTACAATTGTGACGATGGTAAGAGATGGCTAAACTCTAAAGATCCAAATCCACAGGTTCTTTTGGGAGCCATGGTGGGAGGACCAGACACTAATGACAATTTCATGGATCAGAGGACCAACCAAAGGTTCACTGAACCGAACATAGCTAGCAATGCAGGCTTAGTTGCAGCACTGATTGCGCTTCAAGATTCACGTCACCTAGAAAGCACGTTGTGGGGATGGACGTGACCTATAGTTGAACATGACCATTAGATTCTGTACCATATTGAGCATGTGCATTAAACGTCAATCATTTGATGGATGGAATTTTAATGATGTTGTTCGTGTTGCCTAATGGAAAATTCACGCATCCACCATGCAATTTTGTGCGAGGACAGACCCCGAAATTGGTTATTTTAGGATTTTTTACGCAACCAAGGTGCTATATTCAATGGTGAAATCATTTGAAATAGAAAAAATCTGGTCATGCAGACCACTTTATTTGGAGGAACGTTTAACAGTATCCTCAAGGTTTTCATTTCTCTAAAATACCAAAAAACTGTTTGTGTGAAACAACCAGTCTTAGGAAAGAGAAAAAGAGTGCATATTTGTAATCATGATTAAGACTTCCGTTAATAGAAATTACTAAATCATGACCATTAAGTAGTGGATTTCTCCTTAAACTGTATAATAGATCAATATTGAAATAGCATGATTCGCTTTGATCTCACCGTTGAGTTTGATCCATTACATCATCCTTCAAATTTAGATGAAATTTTAATGCAGGATATTGGAAGCCTGTGGGTGGAACTGAAAACCAACTTTATCTCAATGCGGTTTCCTCCTTTGATTTGAAAAATACTTAACTAAAAGTAACACAGTTCATCCTTTCTTGTGTATAAATTAAATTCTCACGTTTGTCATATTCAACTTTGATTAACTTAGCACTTTTTGGATATAACATGGCTCTAAATTAGATCCTCCACGTAGACAAAATAAAACTTTGAATTGAACTTGTACAAATTTGATGTATAATATCTGTATATTGAGTAGCCGAATGCAAACTTATACTACATATCAGTGTTGACGAAAATTTTACTATACAAGCCATTTACACGAAAACAGAGAGGAAGGAAGCCAAAATATACACTACACAAAGCTGTACATATTCTTCTATCTTCAACTTGACTTAATCCTGTCCAAGTTATACTCTTTCTGCAAAATAATATTAATAAGGTAAGATGACAGAAAATTGAGGGAGCATGACGGATATATGTTATGTTAGGAAGCACGAAATAAGCTTACAAGAATACAATGAACATCCTCAAGAAAAGGTACAAGCAAAGAAACCAAGATCTGCATTTGCTTCTTTAGGATGTCACAGTTTTCATCTCTTTCCTTTAGGATATCCATGAAAGTTTGACTATCTGGCACTAGTTTTATAGCCACCTGCAGCAGTATTCCGGTTAGTTCAGCAAGAAGCAATTGCACAATCTTGGTGACTGTGCTAAACTCTGCAAGTTTTTATATAAGGCACGGGATTTCATGAGGTAAAGAAGTTAATAAACTAAGCGCTTGGAACAGACAAGTTGAGGTTAGATTGTAAAAGCCATCAACAAGTTTAAAATTGATTTAACGAAAGAAAGAGAAGAACTAGTGTTTATTACTCTGAAAGCTGCTGATGAAATCCATCCATGCCACGGTGACAAGGTTGCATCATAAGACTCTTGAACTATTTCCTCCATATTCCTTTTAGGATCGATTTCTAGTGCTTGTAACAATGCTGAAGAGAAATCCAGGGCTCTGTAGAGTTGCACATATGTAGGTGAATATTAAGCAACTTACACAAAGGGAATATGTACTATACAAGGAAAGAAACTGAGTAACAGTTTTTAGCCTTTTTCTCAGCAATTTTTAGAGCTGAAAGAAACTGATGATACAACCTAACCCAAGTGTTGGGAATAACAAAATAGTAAAAGAAAACAACAATATATATATGCACATGTTTACCTAGTGAGCCAAAGAAAGGATTTACTACAACTAAACCTCTTTCTTGCGTTGCCTTTGCTGGCTTCTGATTTCAATATTTCAACCAAATTTGAATTGATTGAGGGGTTCAATTCATGCATCATTTCCAATCTCTGCAGAGAGACACAGAAACTAATAGCGCAAGCAAATAATTGATAGTTGACTGTTCGATCAATGTGCAATTATATGCTAACAGAAAACTAGATCTCATACAAGTGAACTGACTCAATTGAGAGTTTCAAATTTAATTTGTACCTTAATATTCTGGTGAACGTCTTGTCTCAAAACAGCCATCGTTGGACCTATCTTATCTGCAAGAGAGCATCAATCAAGCATAAAGACAATGTGTTTGGTGTTACACACATTCATGTTTTCAAATAAAAACAAGCGAGTAAACCCACCAAGAACTTGTAGAACCATGTAGCATAGAGATAGGAAAGGTTTGGTTGGGATGTGTGCAGTCTCATGATTTCCTCCTGGTTTGACTATAGCCAGCAAAGACAACTCTTCAATGGCAGAGTTTATCTCTGATCTCTTCTCCATATCTCTGCTCCTCTTCATTCTCCTTATTATCTTCCCTCCCTTTCCCTCTTCCACTTATCAGATATACAAACATGTATGTTATGTTATGTATGCAGCTTCCAATACCCAACTTGTCTTCTCTATTAATACCTCTAGCTAGCTAGCTTGAAGCCTTGAACTTCCAACTGCAGTTAATTGGTTCAAAATTATATATTATACTTGCTCCCAGATAGAGAGAGAGTAAGAGAAATTTCAAAATTTTGATCAAGTGGTTGAACCAAGGAGTGAATCTTGCTTTGCCCACCTTGCCAATTATTTAATTGTTCTACGCATCTCGTAAAACAGCTAGTTTGGCTTCAACTATTTTTTTTCCAATTGATTTGTTAATTGTTAATGATATTCTTGTGCTATCAGTTTCCTCTGTAAGTCATTGATGGTGACTTTATATTTGACCTTGTAGTTATCATCAATCCCTCCCTTATGCTAATGAAACATTATCCCAATAAATCAAATTTGTCTAGGTCCCATGCTGAAATTGACAAGACCAGAGATTCTAGCCGTTTATCTTGAGCTGACATTAACTGTTACAGCTTTGTTAGTTGTTACTGCTACTTAGAATATTTATACATTTTGGTGTTAAATGTTGCCCTATTGGGCCTTGCATCAGAACTGACAATAGTAAGATATGCTTTCACAATTGGGGCAAAATGAACTACTCCTTAGGCCCCTCTCGTATGATGAACAGAAAAGTATGGTTCATCACAGGGACAAACCAACTTTGTTTTGTTTGGTAGAGTTAAAGGATTATGTGAAAGAAAGTGATTTCTTTTTGGAGTCTTTTCTCTTCTTTTCCTAGGAGCTATTCAATATAACTTCTCAAATTAGTTTAACATTTTTTTCTTTTTATGAAAAAGCACTACATTTTAACATACTTTTAAGGTTAAACAAGTACAAGTACGTGTAACGGATTCTCTACAAAAATATTGTTGCTTCACTATTATTGGAGAATAAACAAATTATAATAGATTTCAATTGATTTAATATTTTTAAGACAACATTTATTTCATTGAAAATATAATCAGCCAATTTCATTAATTTAGTATAATTATATTCAATACGTTCCTGAATATTTTAAAATTAATAATTTATTTATCTTCGTATAACTTATAAAAATACAAAATACAAATATAAAAATATATATATTCTATCTACTTAAAAAGAGTCTTTAAAAATTTAACTAAATTGAAATAAAGTAAAATACTCAAAGAATATCTAGAAACAGGTTCTAGCTGTTTGATTATCTAAACTTAATGCAAGTTTTGTTGTTTTGTTATCAAGGTATTGGAGTAAAAAAGTGAAACTTATAATTTAGGAACTAAGATTAAAATTAAAGTTAACACATCGTACAAAAGACTTTAGTAATATGATTGGCCTTTTAGTTAAAAAAATATGTTTTTAGTTCGTTAATTTGGCAAAATATGGTATTTTTAGTGTCTATTATTACTCTTCTTAACAAAAAAAAAAAAAAAAAAAAAAATTTCCTTTTAAAAAAAAAAAAAAAAAAAAAAAAAAAAAAAAAAAAAAAAAAAACTCAATTTCCTTTTCAAAAACAATAGGGCAACTTCATAAATATAATAAATAGAAAGGAAAGGAAGACACATCACCCAACATTAGAGGCACAGACCACTAACAAGTATCCAAATAAGCAACAAGATCTTCATCATACTAAACCATCATCTATTATGATTATGAAAAAGGAGAAAAAAAAAACTCTTTAATAAGTAAAAGAAAATGTTGGCTTTCAAAATCTACAATGGAAACATATAAATTCCTCAATATTACACAGGAGTGAAAAATATATTAACGTGATGGTTCATTGATTATGTGGACTTTAGTTAACAATTCAACTAATTAAATGACTTAAATATTGGATAGTTTTTTGTCAGAGATCCAAATAAAAATTAAAAAAAAATCAATTACGCACCTATCTATCAGGGTCTACAACTTTCAAATACTCCGAAAGATATTTCACTTGTGATTTCTTAGTCGAAAATTGTTCACTGTTTCTCAGATCAATTAACATAAGTTTATTCTTGTTTAATTCATTTTCATTATAAAACATTAAATTATTCGTTTAAGATATCTATTATATTTTTCGTGACTAATTTAATAAATCTAATATCATATTAGTCCTTGTCCTTACATCATATTGGTTCTAAAATAACCTGAACTATTTACGTAATTGGTGAATGCCCTTCTTTTTGGCTTATCCTGAATCTCTTCAACCTGGAATATAAAATGTTTGAGAAACACTCTTTGGTACGAAACAAGTTTTATTGAAAAGTGTAGCGTAATACGTTATTTTGTTTAACCAATCATGTATGGTCAATCTAACATCTCATTTGTGCTCCATTCTTTTGAGACAATATAGTACTATTGCTTTCGCATTATTAGGTGTTAGCACCTCTGAAAATGTTTGGTGTGCAAATCCCATTCTAGGATCCATATTTTATAAGGGGAAACTAACAACACACTTTACTTTTACTTAAACTTAATCCAAAGATATAATTTTGAGCAAGTTTTAGTTAATCAAAATATATTTAGAAGAATGTTTCAAAAAATATAATTTTATGATATTATATTGAATGGATAAATAATTAAAGTTTTGAAAAAGATGATAAATTTATTTTATTTTAAAGAAATATATAAATTTTCATCGTTATTAAGAAAATCATGATTTTCAAAAATAAAATCATGATATTCGTTCATAGCAAAGTCCCTAGACAATTTATTATTGTTTTTTTTTATTGAAGTTATTCTGTACTGTGAGTGTTCCAGCAACCACAGGACAAACCTTAAATTACAGGTTTCCCTAGATTGAGTTTTCTTAGCAAGCATAAATGTTAGATAAGATGGGTTTCCAATTAAAATTGAAATCAACTGGTTGGGCTAGTTGTTGGTTAGTGGATATGCTTCTCCATTTCTAATTTTACACTTACATCACCCTTCCATTCTCAAATATATTTTCACTCATTTATCTCCATCCATCACTGGAATATATTGTTTAATTCAACGTTCTAATTTACTTAAATAATAATACAAATGGAAGCATAGACGGATTCTGAAGCAAAGTTTGACAATTTCAAAGTTTTTAAAAGAGCTTTAGATAGCTGTCCAGAAAAAAAATATATTATATCATATAAAACGAATTTTTTTACACATTTTGTTTAAATATATCTATAATAGCTTTATGTATTTTCTTCTCCCTTATTCTCCTTTTAAATCCATAAAATTTCTCTTCGGATTCAAATTCCAACTTTTTTGTACAATTTTTAAGTTTTCTATCCTCTCTTACATTTCATCTCATTTGTTTTCTCATTAATTATTTACTTCAATTTTTTAGTATTGAATTTAAATCTAATATATTAAATTTAAAAAAAATAACATAAAAATAAATAAATATAGTAAAAATAATAATAATAATAATAAAATTAAAATCAATATACATATCAATATGTGAAATAATAAAATTATTATAAAAAATAAATTTTAATTCAATAAAATAAAATAACATACATAAATAAAATACACAGTTAGTATATCTGCTTTTGGTAGTATATTAAAATATAAACTCATAATATGTATTTAATAGTTTGATTTTCGTTAGAAAAATGTTACACCAACAAAAGTGTTATTAATAATAGTTACAAAATGTTATGTGTATTTTTTTTTTCTTTCAATCAATGCCAAATGTTATCTAATAATTTATAATTATATAATTATGTAATTGTCATTTCTTGAAGTAAAAAGAAAAAAAAAAAAAAAAAAATCATT
>Ga0209489_108038_pt1 | contig 14938 bp, 10 predicted proteins | sample SiratrowhiteBW_FD_187527 | JGI IMG/M metagenome (GOLD analysis project Ga0209489, IMG submission 187527) | Root nodule microbial communities of legume samples collected from California, USA - Siratro white BW (SPAdes) (version 2) | ecosystem: Host-associated > Plants > Roots > Nodule | place... | reverse complement strand
CTCTCTTATCTCATTTGTTTTTTTTTTTTCTTAATCTTCTAAATTTGAAAAGTTTAGCCTTTTAAAGTGTCCCTTCTATAATAATTCATCCGGATTATCAAACCAACCTAGTGAATTTAGTAGCACGAGGCGATAAATTAAAAGAACCAAAAAAATCTAAAAAGTGATAAATGACAAATATAACTTAATAACACATCAACTTTAACAAATAAAAGTTAAATACTTTAGATACTGTAGGAGACGAAACTAAAACGAAAGTAAGTTTTAGAAAAATGTGAGTGATTATAATATAATTAAGAGAGAGAGAGAGATAGGGTCCATGTCACGTTGGCATTGGGAAGACCAACATATTACAGTGAAGGACAGTGGCTTGGTTCCCACCATTTCCTTACACAAAAACACGTACCCCAAAACACCTGTGCCGTACCCTCTTGCCCCAACCTCTATATGAATCACCTATCTCTTTCTCTTCATAAATACACACCTTTTTTTTTTCCTTTTTAGTTATTTAAGTATAGGAAAAATGTTATAGAATATTTAGAAGCATTGAACATATTATAATAAAAAGTTTTGGTAAGTAGTATCTTTAGTATGATTTGTTCTTATATTAGAGATTTTAAACTAAGCTTTATGTTTTGAATACACAAAAAATGGAGTGGTTTCATATGAATCGGGGTTGGATGTACGATAGATACTATAGTGGTAGACGAGGTTTGAAAGAAAGTTTTGTAAATGGGGTTGAACAGTTCGCCATTAAAGCCTGTGAACAACAATCTTACTTGGATGAAAGGCATACTAGATGTCCATGCAATAAATGTCATTCTACACATATTTTTCTAATTGAAATGGTTAAGGTTCATCTTTACAAAAATGGTTTTATGCCTAACTACTATGTTTGGATTGATCATGGAGAAGAACAACCACATGTTAACGACAATTCTGTGGGTCCTTCAAGTAGTGGTTTAAATGTGGTTGAAGGTGAGCATTTTATGGCAATGAATGAGATGGTGTTTGATGCTCTTAGACAACATGAAAGATTTGAATCATCAGATTTGAATAACATGGATGAGCATGAACATCCAAATGAAGAAGATCAAAGGTTTTATAATTTGTTGTTAGAGGCTAATAAGCCTTTGTTTAAAGGGGCAACAGATTCAAAATTATCAGTGTGTGTGCGATTGTTAGCTTGCAAGTCTAATTGGAATGTCCCTGATCAATGTTTGGATTTCATTACAAAAATCTTTTTGGATATAACACCCACAAAGGAGAAATTGCCAAAAAATTATTATGATGCTAAGAGGTTAGTGTCGAAGTTGGGATTAGAAGTTAAGAGGATTGATTGTTGTGTGAAAGGTTGCATGCTTTTTTATGACAATGAATATGGAAAAAATGATGGAGGCCTACTACAGTGCAAATTTTGTCATAAGCCGAGGTACTACCCCCAAAGACTTGGAAGAACTAAAAACAAACCAATTCCAATGAAGACAATGTTCTATTTGCCTATAATTCCAAGGTTAAAGAGATTGTTTGCATCTATACAAACTGCATATCAAATGACATGGCACTATGAGAATAGAAGAGATTCAGGTGTATTACGTCATCCATGTGACGGAGAAGCCTGGAAGTACTTTGACAAAATACATCCAGATTTTGCTGCTGAACCTCGTAATGTACGACTTGGTTTATGCTCTGATGGATTTAACCTGTTTATTCAAACATCTTCCAAGCCTTATTCTTGTTGGCCTGTAATTGTGACCCCATACAATCTTCCTCCTGAAATGTGCATGTGTAGACCTTATATGTTTTTGAGTTGTCTCATTCCTGGACCATGTAATCCAAAGACAAGTATCGATGTTTATTTAGAACCTTTGATTGATGATTTGAAGAAGTTGTGGAGTGGTGTTGAAACATATGATATTTCAAGGAAGAAAAATTTTATGATGAGGGCAGCTTTGATGTGGACTATTAATGATTTTCCTGCATATGGTATGTTATCAGGTTGGGGGACTCAAGGAAAATTGGCATGCCCATATTGCATGGATGATACAAAGGCCTTTAGATTACACTATGGAGGAAAAAATAGTTGGTTTGACTTGCATCGTAGATTCTTGCCCAATGATCATACATTTAGGAGGAATAAAAATGCTTTCAAAAAGGGAAAAGTTGAAATGGGTGGGTCACCATCTATGTTGACATCTGAACAGATTTGGCATGAAATTAAGGATTTACCTAAAGTCATTGATAACCCTCATGTAGGAAAATTATCAGGATATGGGGAATGGCATAATTGGACAAAAAGAAGTATCTTTTGGGATCTTCCATATTGGAAAGATAACATGTTGAGGCACAATCTTGATGTAATGCATATAGAGAAAAATTTCTTTGACAACATCTTCAACACTGTTATGGATGTCAAAGGTAAGACAAAAGACAATGATAAAGCAAGGAAAGACATAGCGTTGTATTGTAGACGACCAGATTTGGAGTTAAAGTTAAATATTAATGGGAAGATGTTAAAGCCAAAAGCAAATTACACTTTAACTATAGAGGAAGCAAAATTAGTTTGTCGTTGGATCAAAGAACTTAGAATCCTGATGGTTATTCATCGAACTTGGCTAGGTGTGCTGATGTAGAGAAGGGGAAGATGTCTGGGATGAAAAGCCATGATTGTCATGTATTCATGGAGTGTTTACTTCCTATTGCATTTAGTTCACTACCTGTTCATGCTTTGAATCCACTTATTGAAGTTAGTCATTTCTTCAGAGATTTATGCTCCACAACATTGACTAATAGTGACTTGGCAAAAATGGAAGAAAACATTCCAATAATTCTTTGCAAGCTAGAGAGAATATTTCCACCTGCATTCTTTGATTCAATGGAACATCTCCCTATTCATCTTGCACGTGAAGCAAGACTTGGTGGACCAGTTCAATATAGGTGGATGTATCCATTTGAAAGGTAAGAATATTGTCATTGGATTTACGTAAAATGTATTACTTATTTGACACAACACTAAACTCATCCGTCATTTATTTATTTTATAGATTCATGGGTGATTCTAAACGATCAGTGAAAAATAAAGCTCGGGTTGAAGGATCAATTTGTGCATCTTACTTACACAGAGAGACTATTTACTTTTGTTCTCACTATTTTAAGAACTTTATGTTGTCCCCACGGAATCGTAGAAATGAAATACCTGTTCAAAGTGAAAGGTGTCCTTCATCGTTATCCATCTTTAACGTACCTGGTCGTCATGCGGGGAAGAAATCAATTCATTGGTTAACCCATAAAGAGTGGAATTCCGCCCATGTTCATGTGATGATCAATTGCACCAAAGTTAAACTATACCTTGAGTGAGTAGTTAAAAGAATTCATTTCATCACTTATGACATTTATATTTTATAAAAAATTGATCTTCATTTGATTGATAAATATTCATAGTTCATTCTTGCAATCTCAACAAACTCACGAATCAAATGCGTCAACTTGTATACATCTACATTTCCCTCAATGGTTCAAGGATCAAGTATGTATCTATTAAATTTAGAAAAAGATGTTCTGTCTTATATGTTAAATAGAATAAAACTATTAATGTTTGTTATGTTTGTAGGTTAACAATGAGCCTTTAAGTGTGCCAAACACACACTTACGAGAATTATCCTATGGTCCTTTCACATGTGTTAACGAGTGGCACACTTATTTTGTTAATGGCTATAAATTTCACACTCATGCTTGGAGCAAGGGGAACAAAACAATAAACAGTGGTGTTTATGTAAAAGGGCTTACAGAAGGAGGTGAAGATGATTTTTATGGGATTATTCAACACATATATGAGTTAGAGTATAATACTTCAAGCTCTAGCAAAAAAGTGGTTGTATTTTACTGTGATTGGTTTGATCCATCGCGTAGAGGTACAATAGTGGATCGTAAATATGGAACGGTGGACATTTGCATGGATAAAAGGTATTTACCTTTTGACCCATTCATCCTTGCAAGTAATGTAAGACAAGTATATTATGTGCCATATCCCACATCAAGAAAGGATAAACAAGGTTGGTGTGTTGCAATCAAAACGAAGCCGAGAGGTCGCATAGAAGCTCATGATATCGAAGATGATGTTCCTTACCAAATTGATGAAATATCACATGTAAATGAAGTAATTGAAGTTGAGCGTGTTTTGGGATTCCAACATTCACAAGTTGATGTTGAAGAAGTGGATGAAGAGGATGAGGAGTTTGAAGGTAATGATGTAGAAGATGACAATGAAGAGCATGAGTTTGGAAATTATGATTCGGAAGAAGACATTGAAGGAGATGGCTTTGAAGATAATGATTTTGAAGAAGATAGTGAAGAAGAAGTTGAAGATCATTTTGAAGAGGATAGTAGTGAAGATGGGGAACTTGAACAAAATGATTTCCAAGAAGACAATGAACAAGGGGGATTTGATGATGATGATTGAAGTTTGCACTTTTCTTTAGGATTAGCCAAATTCGATAAATGTTATTCAAATGTTAATTTTCTTTTGTAATAGATATTGCTAAAATTTGATCATGTTATCGAAAACATTTCTATATTATGTTAAGTGTTTTTAACTTTTTCTATGTTGTTTTCATTAATAATTGGTATTTATATTTTTGTGTTCATTTTGTATGTATAGATATGTCAGCAGGAGGTTTTGATCCACCTGAACACTTGGGTCTTCAAGTGAATAGGGGAAGAGGGGCAATGAAGAAGAAAAGGCCACACTATGTACTAAAAATAACGGTTCTAACCCCAACTCCTGCACCTATGACTTCTCCAATTGATGTTGCTACTAACATACCATCTCAAGCAAGACAAGTGCTTCCTCCAATCACATCTTCTCCATCCCAAATTGTTGCATCTGCACCTATAACTTCTCCAATTGATGTTGCTACTAACATACCATCTCAAGCAAGACAAGTTCTTCCTCCAGTCACATCTTCTCCATCCCCAATTGTTGCATCTGCACCTACACCATCACCTACAGTGCCCTCAACATCATCAGTACCATCACCATTGCCAGAAGTATCATCAACACCGTCACCATTGTCAGGGCATTGTAGAGTTCATGGATGTGATGTTGAATCACACATTGATGATGGTATCCAATGCAATGCTGCTCTTCCTATGATTTCACCTAATGGCCATGGGTAAGACTTAAAACAAAAAGTTGTTTGCATTATATGTTGTATGAGAATATTGTGTACTAATATTTGTATAACTTTTTCCTATTAAGGTTTTATCCATGTAGGATTGCGTCACATGCCATCACAGTGACCATTCAACAATAATATTCTGAGGCGTGGCCTACATGGGGTTCAATACCTAATGACATAAAAGAGCTTTTCTTCCAACGTTTTAAAGTAAGTTTTTTCATATTTAGTATTGTAGTATAAAAAGTGTACACGTTATCATTGATAAATGATAAATTATATAAGTTTATTCAATTATGTATGTTTGGAGAAATGAAATTTGATATTGTGTATGAATATAGTTATTATTAAGTATTTGCACAACACAAGCACGTTTATTTATACTTTTCAACCTTAGTTCATAATATCTTCATTCTAGTGTTAAGACTTGTGAAGGGGACAATCCGAAGTTTATTTTTTGCACTGTATGCACGTGACATGTGATGGGACAATAATCTGATTAACAAGAATGTGTATCCAAGTTGAATTAAAATGGCAGCAGTTTAAGTTAACTTTAATAGTTATCTTATACATAACCCTTAAAAGATTGAAGCCTGTTATTAAGCATTCTTCCAATCTTGATAGCGGTCATGAAAAGTTTTAATTTGCATAAACTATTTCCCTCTTTTTATAGCCTTCAAACTTAAAGTATACCATCATTCTATAAATGTATCACTGGACTGAATAATGATTTATGTATGTATCTATTAATATGGTGTTGGCTTGATGTCTTTGCAACTGGATTGAACTGCAATAAACCTTGCTTGATGTCTCTGCTGCCATTTCATATTTTTTTTATATTACTTTGTGATTTGTTGGATATAATTTTAATTTTTGATGGCTTTGTTAGCATACTTGCACCATGTTAGATATCTATTCAAGTTTGGCACATGTCTATTCAATTATGTTTACACAGATGAAGGTCACCTAGAGACCTGAACATGAAGAAATGATAAAAAAAAAATGTTCACTCCAAAGCCTTACATAGGCTATTAGAAATGTTTATAATTGCACGAAAAAATGAAAAGAAGCCAACTTGGATGTTTGATTCAGTATGAGAGTCATTGTTATCAAAGTGGAATTCTGTTACCTATCGGGCAAAGTGTTCACAAGCCCAACAAAATCGAAGGTCTGAAATAGGTGGCAGTTTACATACAGCTGGCTCCATTAGTAGATATGAGCATGCAATTCACATGGTAAGTATACTAAACATAACTAGTTTTTAGTTTTTTTTATAACATGTTGTGGTAATCATGTGCTTTGTAGGAGGAAAAAATGCATCGACCACCACATATTGATGAAGTTTTTAAGCAAACTCATGTACGAAAAAGTAGTGGTGAATTTGTGGATGAACGATCTAAGAGAACACATGGAAGTCTATTATCTTGATGTTATTTATTTTATTATAATATTTACTGCATATATTAATTAATTTATATTTTTGAATAACAGGAGGACTTCGAGAAAAAATATTCTGAAGCTAGATCAAAGGTTGCATCCTGTGGTGGAGGATCACAATCATCCTCTATAGACCCTGCAGAGGAAGAAAGAATAAGGACTGAAAGTTGGATTAGTGTTGCAGGAGTAAAGAAAAAAGGTCGCATCTACGGGATTGGCCAGGTCACCTACACTTTTAACTGTGCAGATAAACTCACATTTCCCCGTCCTTCAAGTGTCTCTTCAGATCCACAAGAAATTGTCCAACTAAAACAACAAGTTCAATCACTTGTTAAGTTCGTCCAGACATTACTTCCACCTGATGCACGGACCGCATTTCAACAAGAACAAGAGCAACACCAATTTAAACAACATCAACAAGGATCACAACAAAACCAATTTCAAGACCAAGATCAAGATCAAGATGATCACAACTCTAGTTATTAGCCACTTGGTTTTCATTTTAAACTTTTGCACAATGTTAGTATTAGACTTAAATTACTTTTTGTTAGAATTTTATTTTGCATTACATGTTTTTAAAAAGTTATAATGGACTATGTATTGTACCTTTTGCATTATGTGTCTAACTCATCATTTGGATGATAAGTGTTTCAAACTTAAGTATTATATTTTAGCACTTTAGTTAGCTTTTGATTTTGAATGTTAACACTTCATTAATATGCTGTTAAAACTTTATTAACACATACAAATTTGTATTATTAGTTTTTTAATATATAATTAATTAAATAACGAAAATAGAATTACATACAGAGTTATCCGTATGTAACTTACATACGGATTATCCGTATGTATTTTACATACGGATAATTCGGTATGTAACTTACATACGGATAATTTCGTATGTAAATTATCTACGCCACATTTACATACGAATTATATTCTGTATGTAATCCGTCGGAAATATCAATTTACATACGGATTTTGGATATTACATACGGATTTTTTTCATATGTAAAATGCTTTTTTTTGTAGTGCTTTGTCTAGTTCTTTTGAATGAGAAGCAATTGCATCCTTAAGCTTTGACTGAAAAAGGAATGAAAACGACAAGAGAATAATTAAAAAAATATTATAAAACAAAATTATTATAAAAGAGATAATGATTTAGATTATCATACAATAATTGCTTTGGTTTCCTCATTTTTAGGCTTATTTGTCATGATGAACATTTCTGCACGAGATAGCTCTCTTCCATCAGTACTCTTCATTGCCTATCATGTAGAGGAAAGAAAAAAGATCAGTTTAAGATAAATAAATGCAATTGTGCTAACCTCTTCATATCGTATCTCAGCAAAGGTTATAGTTCCTGTTGTATGTATGACAATAAATTTTGCTCTACTTATCTTGTTCTTCTCACTATGAACCTTTATAATAAGGTCAAAAGAATAAAATAAAAACCAACCAAAGTATAAGTACAAATAATCATGTGATAAAATCTAGATAATGGAGTGACCTTAGCTATGTCAGATTTCCAAAATTTTATAAGAATTTTTCATTGCTCAAGAGAAACGGTCAAGGGTCTATTTTTTAATTAGTAATCATATGACATATTTGGAAAAAAATGTTTAGCCTTCAATCGACATTTATGGTTCCTCCAACTTGAGCATATGCTTCCTAAACCCACTTTTTGGCACGTTCCTCAATATCAAAATTTGACTGCATATCATCATCAATTAATAAATATTAGAATTTAAATATTATACATAATTGAAGATAAAGGTTAGTGAAGTGAAATACCAAAACTGTGTTTCACATATCATCCCAATGATCTTTGAGTTCTTTCCAAGTAGCAAAAGTTAGAGGAGCTAGGTGTGCATTCCTAGCTATTGCTCCTAATAGGTTGGCCAAGAGTTTAATTGGCAAACGCTCCTCATACTTCAGGCCATGAGTCTTAAAACATTTAGTAGGACCTCTTTTTCTTTTACTAGTAGAACCTATTAAATAAAATTAATACATTGTCTACAAAACATACACAATAACATATTATATATATAAATAAAATATATATATATATATATATATATATATATATATATATGTATATATATATACACATATAAATAGCTAACCAATGTTGTCGAGTGGAGCTTGACTAGGTCTTGATGTAACTTTTTCCAACTCATTAAGGATTTCAGCCATAGAACTGCTTGGAAATGACACTTTTTTATTCTTACCCAACAAAGGTGATTTTTCTTTCTCACCACTAGCCATATAATATCGAATATAAAATAGCAATAAAACAGACTACAAATCTTTCTCACCACGAGCCGTATAATATCGAATATAAAATAGCAATAAAACAAATTACAAATTGAAAGGTAATGCTAAACATGAAAGCAATATTTGAAAAGAAAATAAACAAAATTGTTGGGATGCATGACTTTTAAATTATGGCACACAACTGTATAAGAACAATAATTTACAATAAATAACTAGTGACTCATCAACAAAAATAAACAAAAATAAATTAGATATACCTAGTAGATAATCTAGGTGCTACCATCCAATTCTTGTCCATGATTGTGTTGTCTTGGAGATAAAAACAAAATACCTAATAAAAAATGAAAAAATATTTAGTAGTAACACTTTTACTCATAAAAAGAAATAGGAGAAAAATATATCTAGCAAAAAATATTTAAAATTAGCAACAAGATGACTCAATATTTAAAATCCACAACAACAATGATCTATCCAACCAATAACAGCCTCACGTTCTGCAGGCTTAGCTACCTCAAGTTCTGCAACAACTTCCTCCCCCACTTTATTACCACCATGTGGAAACCCCTTACTGATCTCCAACTTCATCGTTTCATTCTCTTCAAATATGTTTTGCAATGTTGTTTCCTTGTCCATCATATCACCCTTTAACTCAGCCACAAATTCATCTAGTTTTCGAAGCTCCTTTTTAAGTTCAAGTTCTCTTCGGGATGAAATGTTCTTTTGAAGCTGCAAATTCAACTTCTCATTCTCCTCTACAATACCCTACAACTCAGTTCCTTATCCAATAGGTTAGCTTTCAAATGTAAAATATTAGCATTCTTTCTTTTCAATTCTACCTCTAGCTCAGATACCCTCTGGCTTGATTCTGATTTAATGTGCTCAATCAACTCATAGGCTTTTTTGAGCTTTACTGAACACTGAGTATGTTCTTCCTGGTACTTGGTCTCAGCAGTCTCTATAGCAGACCAAAGAAGAAAAAATTTCTGCTTCAGTTGGGTTAGGATCCTCAACCTTTTTTAATATCTCAGCTTTCAACTCCTTGTTCCCATCATCTGCAACATTTAGAAAATGGTTGTGTTTGTTACTAATGAGGCCAAACTCAAGTTTACTGACTACTTTCCTTAAGTGAGTCTACCACTGTTCTAGATTGGTCAAATTCCAAAGCAGTAGAGTTGTATCCATGTAAAGCTTTTGCAGCATCAGCTCTCAAAAACTCAACGGTTCTTTTTGCGGCTTCATGTTGTCGCAAAGTCTCATTGACCAAAGCTTGCATCTTAATTGAACTTATCAAAGACTCAAGTTTGGCCAGTAGTAATTCTCGTTAAGTTCCAAAGCCAATTACATAACAAAGATAAAAATTAAGCACAATAAGATGAAAATAACCATATCACCAGAAGCAAGCAAACAAAATAAGAACAAAACTTGTTATCATAAAACTAGAGTGCAGGTACTAAAAAACATATTACTAAATAAGATCCAGGCACCCTGCATCATAAAATACTAAGACAAAGTAGAGTAACCCTAGGAAAGCAAACCACATTGGTCACATTAAAATCTGCAAGATGTGCAAACAAAATAAAATAAAATCAAAAACGAAAATTAGCAACAAGATGACTTAATATTTAAAATCCATAACAACAATTCAACCAATAAAATAAATATTAAATAAGAACATCTATCTATCTGAAGGAATTAAAACAAAGGATATATTGAATTCAAATGTTGAAATAGATAAAAATTTAACGATAGATAAAGAACCAATGGCTGAAAAGATACTCAAATCACACAAAATAACTATGATAAAGAAGTTGTAAAGAGAACAAACAGTTATAAAGAAGGAATTAATTGCCAAACTTACTGGAAGCATTCAAACATGTCTGACCACATAGACCTTCACACGTTCAACTCAGCCTAAAATTATGTTTAACAACAAATAAGATTCCTCACTCCCGAGACAAAAGCATTATGGTGAAACTTCTAATAGCTCAATCAACAAACCCTATGGTTAGACTTAGAGGGTGGACAAAAAAGAAATATAGAGGTTTCCGTGCTATAAATGCAATATAAAAAATACGAGGAATAATTCTTGAAGAAGGATGAATACGAACGACTCAATAGAGTCAACCCATGACCATTTTTTACGGAGAACAATTCTAATGTCAAAAGTGAAGTCTATTAAACATACAAAACCTAACAGTAGCGCTTGCAAACTAAACCACGAGGAAATCTACAAACTTTATGCAATCAAGTAACTAGGGTTTAGGAAAATTTACCTGAGATTGAAACTCAGAATTTGTTGATGTGGTGCGGTGTGTTACAAGATTCGGAGAAAGCTCACACGTGCCAATACTCGAAACACTTCAACAAACAGGCACAAAGAAACGAAAGGAAACAATGAGAAGAAAGAAGGTTAGGCACAGAGAAACGAAAGGAAACAGTGAAAAGAAAGAAGGTAAATGCTGTGAAAGAAAGTAGAAGATGGAAGGTGAAAGTAAAGAAGTCTGAAAATGAATTTCTCTCCCACATATGATTAAAGGATAATTTGAATTTTTTAGTTTATTTCGTATCACGTTTTTGTTAATCTAAATATTTTAAAATTAAATTTTTTAAAATTACTTTTTGTAACAATTGTATAAAAGTAATATTGTATAATAATTTATTATTAATTTATAGTAACGTTTATTTATAAAATGTTACAATATTATATGTATTTTATCTATAGTAACATCTTTATGAAAAAATGTTACTGTAGATATTAAAATTTATATGTAGTAACGTTTTAAATAAATGTAACCGTAAAAAGTTACTAAAAATCATAAATATTGTAGTGATTTTAGATGTCTGACTTTTTTGTTTTGGCCATCCACGGTGAAGTGTGACTTTATCATATGCTTTTTAACTTAAATTATATATCCACAGGGAATTTAAGGCCAAAACAATTGCAGGAAGCAGTAGAAAGTCAAAAGATATATCTAATATAATAAATTACCAAAGTACATACCTCATATTCATATCATCAATAGTGTAATATTCAGACAAAGTCTAAACTGATGATTTAGCTAACGAGCTTCCCAGAACAAAATAATATCACAGTAATGGGTACAAAAGTAAAGTGGACGACGTCTTACCAAATACTTGTTTTTCTTTTGAAGTGGACAACGAACATTTCCTTAGTCTTCTTTTTGATGAAAATTAATTGTCATGGAATGGTTCATCATCATAGAAAATTGATTAGGTAATTATGAACTCCAAACCAATTCAATGTTTCAACCTTATACACAGCAAGCTTTACATTAATCAAAAGTCAATTACATACAGCAGAAACATTTAAGATAAGTGTGTTACTAAGAAAAAAGTATTATCGATCTTTCTTAAATTTTCATGAGGAGAAATATACGATCATGTAAAAACCTTCATAGCACTAAAGATACAATAGGGAGATTCCTAGGTAACTTTTCGGTGAGCCTACGAGGGATCCATATGGTATCATCAAAGTTATTTGAAAAGTTGACTAATGATAAGGAAGAATCGAGCTCTTGTATTGCCTGCATAAGAAAATTCAGAACTAACCAACTTTGAGTGTTCCACCTAAACTTTTAAATCAAGTGTCAGTCTCTTTGATCAGGAAAGTTAGCCAACAATAAACCTCGAAACTATAAATTAATTTCTTTTAGTAAAAATCAACTTACTCTTTCGAAATGAACTAGATCTTCTGAGACACGGTCAAGTAGCTTTAGATGAAAATCAAGAGAAGTCTGTACAAGATTATCTACCACTTAAGGTCAGCAATAGCTAATGAAAATATTAATATATAGGAATATTGAGTAAGAGAATTAAGTAAGTACCTTATTTAAGATCCAAGTGTATTATAAATCTTTAGACTCTTTAAATAAATGTAATATTAATAATATTAATAACATATTGTTAATAATAATAATAATAATAATATTAATATCAATATTAATAATAATAGTATTATTTTTAGTTACTTTGTATAATAACCTCACTATGGAAGCTAACTTTTTTAATAGAAAAACCTAAATATCACCTTAATAATAAGAAAACTGAGAACATAATATATTGTGTTGTATTGAGTTTCTTTTATATAAGATGGATGACTACATACTTCATGCATAAAATTCGTTATATTGATACTCTTTTCCAACTTTTATCAAAATATACTATTTTTGTTATTCTGAGAATCTTTTTTCAAGAAAAATTATCACATTTCTTCTTGAAAATTTCCTGTTAATATAGTTTAAAGTAGGAATTTTCAATTTCAATAAGTTTAATAATTACGTCCAAACATACATTGTCTAATAAGTGAGATATATTAATTTTTACCTAATAAGTGATATGTATATATATCATTTGAATTTTATGATATTTTCTCCACCATACTCATTTAATTAATCAGTTCGCTGATTAAAGCAAATTAATTAATCAGTTTACATTAAAATCATAAAGAAAAGAGCATTTTTTTTCATCACCATAACTTTTATCAAGGATTTTGTGAAATTAAAATAATTTAACCAAATAATAATATGAATAAAATTGATAATAATAAAATAATGTACTGTAAGTACTAGGTAAACTTAAACAGCTTGAGAAACCTAAACAGATTGGAGGGGACTTGATCTTCGAATCCACAGGTTTGTTGATATCAGAAATAATCTTATTTTATTCCCAAGTTGGTTAATGAAGATAAGTTGTTCTTCTAGGAGATTAAGAAAACTATTTTCAATCTTAATGATAATAGAGCTTTTGGTTCTCATGGCTTTTGGTGACTCCATTTATCCCCAGTTTATCCCGTATACGCAAATTAAAATATCGGCCTTAATATGTGTTATTTTAGATATGTCTCACCTTTTTTGATTTGGTCATCCGCCGTGAGGTATGCATTTTAACTTACATTATATATTCACAGGGAATTATTCGAAATAAGGCCAAAACAATTGCAGGAAGCAGTAGAAAGTCAAAACATATATCTAATATAATAAATTTCGAAAGTACATATCTCATATTCATATATATCATCAAGAGTGTAATATAGAGACAAAGTCTAAACTGATCTTTGATTTAGTTAACGAGCTTCGCAGAATAAAACAATATCACAGTAATGGATACAAAAGTAAAGTGGACGACGTCGTACCGAAACACTTCTTTATTTTTTTCTTTTGAAGTGGACAACGAACATATCCTTAGTCTACTCTTTGATCAAGCACGAACAAGCATACGCATGTAATTGTCATGGAATGGTTCATCATCATATATAGAAAATTGATTAGGTAATTGTGAACTGCAAACCAATTCGATGCTTCATCCATATAAATAGCAAGCTTCACTTGAATAAAAATTCAATCACATACAGCAGAAACATTTAAGATAAGTGTATTACTAAGAAAAAAATGAAAGGTGTGTGCTTGGTTGTTGCCATCTTGGCTTTGACATCCTCACTTGTCTCTGCCTATGACCCTAGTCCTCTGCAAGATTTTTGCGTGGCAGCCAAAGAAAGTGATGGTGGTATGTAGAAGAAATGGTGATAATTATTTGATTGTTGTAATTTGATTTCTTAATTATAACTTTGGATTGTTACTTTGCAGTATTTGTGAATGGAAAATTTTGCAAAGATCCAAAGGTGGTGAAGGCTGAAGATTTCTTCAAGCATGTGGAAGCTGCAAAGACTGACAATCCACTAGGATCACAAGTGACTCAAGTGTTTGTTGATCAACTACCTGGATTAAACACACTTGGCATATCTTTGGCTCGCATAGATTTTGCACCAAAGGGTTTAAACCCTCCCCACACTCACCCTCGGGCCACAGAGATCCTTATTGTTCTTGAGGGAACTCTCTATGTTGGATTTGTTACCTCCAATCAAGATGGAAATCGCCTCTTCACCAAAGTGCTGAACAAGGGTGATGTCTTTGTCTTCCCAATTGGTCTCATTCATTTCCAACTCAATGTTGGATACGGCAATGCTGTTGCCATTGCTGGTCTTAGCAGCCAAAATCCAGGAGCTATCACAATTGCAAATGCTTTGTTTAAAG
>Ga0209489_108036_pt1 | contig 14945 bp, 6 predicted proteins | sample SiratrowhiteBW_FD_187527 | JGI IMG/M metagenome (GOLD analysis project Ga0209489, IMG submission 187527) | Root nodule microbial communities of legume samples collected from California, USA - Siratro white BW (SPAdes) (version 2) | ecosystem: Host-associated > Plants > Roots > Nodule | place: USA... | reverse complement strand
TTAAATTATTAAAACATCTCAGTTTATTAAGTTTAGTTCCATCATTTTCTATTTTCTCATATTTTCAATTTATTTTCTCGTATCAAAATTTTCATATATATATATATATATATATATATATATATTGCATGACAGAAAATATAAATATCAATTTTAATAAATTTAAATAGTTTAAAAAATATATTTAATTATTTTTATTCTTTTTTAATAAATATTTTTATTGCTTATTTCTTTTTTATATAAGAATATTTAGCTTTAAATTTTAAGTTTTTAATTTTAGATATCCTACAAAATTTATATTATTCTTTGACTTTAATTTTGGTTTCATTGAAACAACTTCTCTGTCATTATTTAGTTTTTTAATATTTCTAAATCGGTGAATTGTATTCAGAAGATGTAAAGCTCAAACAAAACGTTTCTAGAACATCATTATATCGTCTTTCATTGTTTTTTAATATTTTTTATTTTTTTTATTTTTTATCACATTCTCATGTATAGTTGTTAATTTCTCAAATGTCAACTGCATAATTGAATTTTTATGGTTACATTCAATCCACCTTAGAATTGTTTCCATTTTTTTAATATAACTATTATTCTTTGCATGATGTCTCCTGTGCTTAATTTTTGCTCGCTTTAATTTTTATTTTTTTTCAAATCCTTTATCAATGTTTTATTTACTATAATATAATAATTTATTTTTATGATTTTTTTATTATCATTCAACATAAATTAAAGTTCAAATGATGACAAATGCATTTTCGTTTATTATTAATGTAATTTTTTTTGAGTCATTTTAAATTTCCTTAGGATATTCTAATCTTGATTAGTATAAAAAAATCTCATTAGAGGAAGAAAATAAAGAAACATTTAGATCCCTATATTTTTCAATTAACATTCTCCAATTAATTACCGTGAAAACAAAAAATGACTAATTGTACAAACTTCTTTTTGTAGGCAATAGGTTGATGACAGATGGTTGAGAATTTGTATCAGAAAATTTTTGACTGCAAAGATATTTATTCATTAACAGTATTATTAGTTTCAATAATCAAATCACAATAGCAGACAACAACTTAGCATCAATAAAGATAATGAGAAAACAGAAAACAAATCAAAGATAAATATTCCTAAATTTTTTCACTCTTTCCAAACAAGTCAAATAGAAATCAAACATAAACTTCTTCCATTGTTTACAAATAAAAACTTTAATTTTCCTCACGATCAACCTAGATCTATTTTGGACATTTAACTTGAACCTAAAACTTCTAAGTTTGAACATTATATTTATTTCCAAGTTTTGAACGTTTTCCTATTACTAAAACTATAATTGCTGTTAAAAAAAAAAAAAACTATAATTACTTGTCTAAACCAACTGAAACCTCGTTAGATTTTGTCTTGTAGGAATTCTTAACAAAATTTTGAAGGAACCAAACCTACCTGAGGTAGTTTGAATGTAATTGATTTTGTACTTTAACTTCTCTCAACTCAAATCGCATTGAATTGGACTTAATTTTGGATAGAAAATTTTATAAATGGAAGGAAATTTAAATATATTTAATTTGAATTATTTTTTAAATTATTTAATTTTTAAAATACTTAAATTAGAAAAAATAATTTAAATTTATTAAATTTTATTTTTTATTTAAATAAAATATTTCAATTATTACCAAATACAAAAATGTCAAATATAAAAATTACTACTAAATAAAATTATTGACATTGATAAAGAAAAAGTACAAATATCAATAAAAAGTAGTTATTATAAACTTCAATAAAAATTCAGGTGACATTCATAAAAAGATAATTTCATTAACACTGATTGACAAAATATAATTTCAACTGAAAAATAACTTATATTAATGTTGACTACAAGTAAGTTGAAAAAAAGAAAAAATACTCTAGTGTTGGTAAAAGATTCTACCTGACCTTAATTGAAAAATAACAATGCTAATTATGATTGAGAAAATCTTATTGATGTTAGTTAAAAAATAAATTTTATCTAAGTTGGTAAGAAATCATCTTGATTAATGTTAATTGAAAATGATATTTGTTGATATTAACCGGAAAACTTATGTTTGACATCAATTGTACAACATTATAGATGTAAATAAAAAAACACTAACCAATGTGTTAGTTAAAAAATAATATTACTCTAAATAAAAAAGAACCTATTGTAATAAAATCGAAAAAAACCAACTTTAAAAGAAACTCTACGAATATCAATTGAAAAAAATGATACATAGCTGATGATGTTATATAACCTTACTCATGCTAACAAGGTCTCAACTAAAAATTAAGTTCATAATGTCTCAACCTAAATCAAGTTAAGAAGTAACCTGAAAGAAATGACAGGAACACATTCATAACTTGTCAACGATAGATGCACAAGTGAATGTAGCAAAAAGAACCAAGGAAACACAAAAGTGAAAAAGTGCACATTGTAGAGTGAAAGCCTTTCTCATTTTGAGAAAAATAGTAATGTCACACTGTGTTTTAAAATCTGAGAAGGGCTGAACCATTGGATAGCCAAGACATACTCATATATAGGAACTAAAGGTACAAGGAAAACAAAAGACTTGTTTTTGTTTGTGAAACATTAACAACGTGATGAGACAATATAACATCTTAAAAAAGTATCTCATATAGTCTATGTGCAAACTGCACTCATGGTTAGAATTTAGATACTTAAGTGGAATGCTAATATTGAACGCTTAATATAAAGGGGAAGAGGTGTGTGTCTCAATTTGGCAATAGGTTTGAGGTAATTGGAACTGGTACATTCACTCCTTTGCTTGTAATTATTAAAGATTTTTACATATTTATGAGACTGCTTGTACATATGCAGACGTGTGAAAGGGTTGAAACACTCATTAATTACTTTGGAACAAAATGACCCCTTATACAAATTAAGTCACAAGTTAAATCTGAAATAAATTTATTTTTCAATAAAAAAAAATTCAATACATGTTTAGTTTTAAAATAATTATACTCTTTTTGTCATTTTTTTTGCTATACAAGTGATTATTTATGGAAATAACCAATCAAATGTGCACTTTACAAACCTATTCTTTGTAGTTTTGTAGCATGCATGCATGAGCTTATTGGAGATGTTGTAGATCTCTTAATAGGATTTTAGAAGGAAATCTGTGTTAATTAACTGCAACAAAAAGTGGATATTAAATGACTTTGTACCATTTGCAAACACCACCCATTTCACTACTAAAAATATCACTATAAACTAATCACAAAACAAAACTAATTTTAAGACACCAATCCGTAATTCAGCATTGCCGCTAGAAATAAATAATCATAATAACTTCTCATGAAGTTGGTGGTGCATAATCTACATCTTCCAAATAAATGAACAAAATAGCTTTATTTGAAGGTTTTGACTTCAAATCTTTAAATTCCCCTTCTTCATTCTCTTCCATCTTTTACATCCACAATCTCCATTCAGATTACATGAATCATCATTGCAAATCATGGTTGATTTGTTGGAAGTGTCTCTTTAGGTGACAAAATGTCGACGAACACAACTTTATGGGTTTGCGAACATACAACACAGTTTCAAACTTATTCGAAAGGAATATTCTTCGACAACAACCCTTTAAACTACACGCTAACAGTGTTCACTTTACAGGCCTCCTTAGTCCTTTTGTCCACCACAGGCTTGGAATTCCTTCTTGTCCCCCTCGGGGAGAGTACCTTCATTCCACAAGTGCTGGTAATACAATATATATTTTGTGGTATATGCATATATATGATCATGCGTTTGTAGCTATAAAGTTTCCTTACCTTTATTGTTCAGATTATCAAAATAAACTATAATTTTCATTAGATAACAATGCTTAAAGTAAAATTGGTGTTGGGTATAATTAAGCTGATACTAAATTTGGTTGTGGAAATGCATGTATTCAGGCAGGGTTGCTAACGGGACCAGCAGTTCTGGGAAACTTTGTAAACCTTAGAAAGCTGTTGTTCTCCCCGAGAGCTTTCTATGTAGTAGAGGCACTCTCTCTTTTCGGGACGATGATGTTCCTGTTCTTGATGGGAGTGAAGATAGATCCAGCCCTAGTTATGAGAACAGGGAAAAAGACTTGGGCCATTGGCTTGTGTTCTTGTGTATTGCCACTCCTCCTCAGTTCATCTTTTGCTTTTATTCTAAGGCAATTTTTGTCCCCGGAAACAGAAATCTACAAGTCCCTATATCTTGTTGCAGCTTTCTCATCAGCTGGTTCCTTTCAAGTCACTGCCAGTGTATTACAAGACTTTAAGCTCCTGAATTCCGAGGTTGGTCGATTAGCAATCTCTTCATCTATGGTAAATGGAGTGTTCTGTGCATTGTGGCAGAACTTTTTAGTCTCACAGCGTCAAAAAGCTAAGCTGAAGTACAGACAAAAATCTTCCCCAATGATAGGCATTTGTTTTATTCTCATGGTGCTTGTGATCCTAGGTATTTTGCGACCTATCATGCTATGGATGATACGCAAGACCCCCAAAGGGAAACCCGTCAAAGAGTGGTACATAGTTTCCATCTATGTTATGGTGTTGGGGTGTGCACTATTTGGCGAGGTCATTGGGGAGCACTACGCGGTTGGACCGTTGATTCTTGGCCTAGCAGTGCCAGAAGGTCCCCCTCTTGGATCAGCATTGGTAGAGAGGCTAGATACCTTGATCTCGGGATTGTTTATGCCATTGTTCTTCTTCTCTACCAGTGCTAAATTCAAGGGTGATCTAGTTGATCTCTATGGCTTCTCAATTGTACAGCCTTTGGCCATAACTAACTTCTTTGGGAAGCTTGCGGGAACCGTGTTGCCCTCACTCTACTGCCAGATACCACTCACTGATGCACTCTCCTTAGGTCTCATCCTCAGTGCCCAAGGCATCACACAGTTGCTTCACTTGCAAAGTTTACAATACTTTCATGTAAGACTTTAGTTTACAAATAACATTTTTCTCCCTAGTATTGGTGTAAACAGATTTAAGGTTTGATTATGTAAAAAGGATGTTTTTAAGTATAGAAATTAAAAGAGAAAGTTTTTAAGACTATATTGATTATATAGGTGCAATGGCATTAAATAATGATTTGCTGCATAATTTTGCACTGGTTTCCTAATAGCCAATTTAAATTTGATGTCTTGCAGATTATAGATGATAAATCGTACGCTCAAATGCTGATAGCTATAATATGGTTGACAGCAGCTTCCAATCCTATAGTGAAATTCTTGTATGATCCATCTAAGAGTTACGTGTCTCTAACAAAGAGGAGGACCATTGAGCATGCTCCTCCCGACATTGAACTTCCCTTCATTGCATGCATACACTGTGAGGAAAACACTCTATCCATGATGAATTTTCTAGAAATATCTAACTCCAGAGTTGAAAGTCCCGTTTTCTTCCACGTTCTACACCTTCTTAAATTGAAAGGTAGAACAATCCCACTTTTGATAGACCATGAACACAAGAGCAGGACCCATCTATTGCGCAATAATAATTCATATAACATAATAAATGCCTTTAAATCATACGAGCAACATAACAGGGGCAGCGTGAAGGTGAAAATCTACACATGCATCTCCCCTTATGAGACAATGCACGACGAGATATGCATGCAAGCTGCAGAGAAAAAAGCATGCATGTTGGTTGTGCCTTTTCACAGGCACTTCAGAGAAACTGGGGTTGTAGAATTAGCAAACCCCGTTAGGGCATTGAACCGCCATTTGCTGAGAACCGCGCCTTGCTCCGTTGGGATCCTAGTTGAACGTGGGAGGTTGATTAGTAACAACCCTTTAACATCCATGTCCCTTTATAGTGTTGGAGTTGTATTTATAGAAGGGCCAGATGACCGTGAAGCCCTAGCATATACAATGCGCATGGCAGATCACCCCAATGTAAACGTCACAGTAATTAGGTTAATGGAACCTCGCAAGAAAAGTAGACCTTTGATCAACAGAGACCCTGATGCTGAAATAGTTCACAAGTTTATGGCTAACTACCTCCCAATAAAACGGCATGATTACAAAGAAGAAGTTGTGAGAGATAGTGTGGAAGTGATTGGTGTCATAAGGGCTCTGGAAGGTTGCTATGATTTGGTTTTGGTGGGTAGACGCCACGAGGGTGAGTCTTCATTGTTTGATGGAATGAATGAGTGGAATGAGTATCCAGAACTTGGCTCTTTAGCAGACATGTTGGTGTCTTCAGATTCTACGTTTGACGGGTCAGTGTTGGTGGTGCAGCAACAAAATAGGGTAGGGCCAAAGGTTGGTCGTCAAGATTACTATCTAGAAAATTCTGTCGGGAGGCAAGAACTCCCAACCTTTAGGGAGGTGAAGCCTCATACAACAGTGTGGCCAGTTGTTTAACCTTTGAAATTGAACATATCATTACTAGAAAAATTTACCATTTTTTTGTTAATACTTTCCATTTTAAGATTATTTTTTTTTAAAGAAGTTTTTTTTTTTTTTTTCTTATTACTCAACTTTCTAATTTCTAGATACTTTCAACTTATAGTGCAATTCCTAATAATTCAAATTCATTATTAAGTTTGGAACCCGGAATCAGGCATCTACAAGTCCCTATTTTTCATTGCAGTTTGCTTATCATCTGGTTCGTTTCATGTCACTGCTAGTTTCTTAGAAGACTTAAAGCTCCTCAATTCAGAGGTTGGTTGACTAGCGCTTTCTTTATCTATGTTGAATGGAACGGTGTCTGCCTTGCAGCAAACCATTGTCACACGACTGCTATCAACAGAAGTGAAACAAAAGAACAACTCTGTCACGTTGTCGACCATTTTTTTTGTTTTCTTTAACGTTTTTCATCCTTTTTGTTCTTCGACCAATCATGTTTTAGATGTTGGGGTTCATATGTTCTTCCTGCACCTCCACATCTTTTTTATTTTCCCGAAGTACCCCTGATTAAATATTGCAGTCACACATTTACTCTTCCCAAATTCTACACCTCCATATATCCCTCCACCATACATGACTACTGCCAATATTTAAGGTGTGTCCATTGTTATTCGTTGAACGTAATGTATTTTCGGTAACGGAAGTGGTTTTCGAAGAAGATGGAGCAAGGAGGCGATGCGCGCCGTGTTTGGGGATGGGTTTTTCGTATTGAAATACTTTAAGAAGCCATTCAAAATGCGAAAATCTCTTTGAAATGGCTCATTCAGAAAGAGAAAGGGTGTACGGATTCACTTTCGGAATGACTCATTTAAAGAGTGTACAAATTGATTTCTGAAATGACTCATTATGTAAATTGACTTTCGAAATGAGCCATTTTGAAAGAAAAAGAATGTACGAATTGACTTCTAGAATAACTCATTTTGAAAATTATTTTTAGATTCGGAAGTGAAATTTGACTTTCGGAATAACATTCTCGAACGTAAAATTTGACTTCTAAAATAGCCGGTTCCAAGAAGTCAAATTTTACCTTCTAAAATATACTGTTCTGAAAGCATAACCTTCTTAAGGACAAAGAAGTCTTTACAAAAATAGGTATTTGGGAAAATAAAAGATGTATGGAGGTGCAGGAAGAACGTATGAAGGTGCATGAAGAAGCTCTCCGAAATGTATGAAGGTGCCTTCAATTGCTGCAACATGTCACTCATCGATGCTATCTCCGTGGGTCTTATTACGAGTTCCCAAGGCATCAATCATTTGCTTTACCTGCAGAGTTGTCTATACTTTCGTGTAAGAATCCTTATTATTTTTGTTTTGTCTTACTATGGTGTTGTTTCTTGATTCGGAGGAGAAGGAATGCAAATTGTTTATTTCATTTGATTCCCATGCAAAAGCTATTCTTGCTTGAACGATGTTACAGGTCATGATCAAATTTAGTTTTCTTCATTTTAACTTAAAAATGGTGATTGAATCATTATCATCCATGAATCTATACGTCATCGACTTAATTAAAGACCAAAATTCACCATATTATAAATATACGAAAACATAAACTAGAGACTAAAATCAAATTTTAACTAAACAATTAACCTAAAATACATCTTACATTACATATTTATCCTTCCATTATATTTAATTTTTATATATGGAAACATTCCCCACCCATTATCAATGTTCTAGAAATTTCCCACTCCACAACTGAGACTCCCGTTTGCCTTTATGTCCTACACCTCATTCAGCTAAAAGGCAGAAATTTCATCAAGAAAACTATATGTCTACTTCGTTGCACTCATAGGAACTTGGCTCTATAGGAGACATGTTAGTGTCTCCAGATTCTGCTTTTGATGGGTCTGTGTTAGTGGTGCAGCAACGAAAAAGCATAGGGGTTGGTCACAATGACTTTCATCTAGACAGTTCCATAATGGCAGGAACCAAGTTCTATTTTTAGAAAGCAGACATATGAAACAGGGGGCAGAGTATTTTATAGCAGTACGATGTTAATGCCATAACCACATAAGTTGTCGTCATATTAGTATAGGTAAGTGCTCTCAAAAAGACGCATGTTTTGAAAGTTTACATGGTTTTATATAGCTGTCTACTTAGTCTAACCAAGTTTTGATTTTTTTGTTATTCATGAATTTTAATCTCCTTTTATCTGATGTTATTTTCTTTCTTTAATAATATTTTTGGCATGATGAGATTCTTGCTGAACATGATATCAATTTAGATGAGATGTCATGAGTCATAGAAATCCATTAAATGTAATCTTTATGACAAAATTAGTTTAATCAGTGTATAGATCAGGAATTAATGTAGTTTTACACTTTGTACATGGAGTACTTATATTTGTTAATAAAACATTGGCCAACACTGGATTTGTATATATAGACTAATTTCAGGAATGTGTTTATAAATAAAGTAAGTAAAAGGTAGCATCATAATCCTTTATTACTAATTTGCCTTCGTGTTGGATAGCCTAACAGAAGACAAAATCTATCTTATTGCACTTGCACAGTATAGTCCCTATGTATCTTGTGTATTTATAAAGTATGTACTTTTTAGAAGGGGACACAAGAATTAGGTGTTTTGTAGGGATTGAAGGAGGATTTCTATATATTTATTTTATTTTGTTGTTGCATAAGGATTGAAGCATCGTTTTATACTTGCATTTAATTTATATTTGTTATTGCGGAAAAAAAAAGTCTATCTTATCACTTACACTATATCACCTGCAAGCAAACCAAAAGATGAGATAATTATAGTAGTTTAAATGAGGATGAAGCATTAGTGTTCAGAGGAAAATTACATAGAAACACCTTGAATTGGCGTATAGTACTATGTAGGAAAAAAAAGTGTACAAGATTAATTATTCCTCATAGTGTATAAGTGAAAATATGACAACTTATTCTATAACCATTTAGTTCCATTAGAACATATTTTCCGAAAATTATGTTAAATCTAAAATTTGTGCTCATTCAAGAATTAAATTGAGTGAGTCTCATATATTTAAAGATTTAATTGGTGATTTATCCTTAATGTTTGGTGTAGTTAAATAAATGGATTTGAGACAGTGTATTTAAAATAAAAATTTGTAAAAATGATGTTGGTTAGATTAATCGTCTGTTTGTTTGTTTTCAACGACAGAAAGCATGTGAGCATGAAATAATCGAAAACGAGAAAAAAGTCTCTCAAACTCTTAGATGCGAAGATTGGCAAGTAAAGCTAGCTTTTATAATTAAATAAAAGTATAATTTGATTATAGTTAAATTAAATGTAACAAAAATATTTAATTTTTATTCTAAAATAATAAATAATTTAAAAATATATAATAATTAAATTTATAATAAAATAAGAATGTTAATATATGTTTTATGTTAAATACATAAATAAGTTTAATAAAATTATAAAATAATAATAAAATATTAATTATACAAAATTAAATATTATTAATAATAAAATAATAATAATAAAAGTAAGATAATTATAAATATAAAATACTAATGTTAAAAACTAAAAATAATAATAAAATCATAAGTATGTATTTCAATTATTAAAGTGCCACAAAATCTTTTTAAATGTTAGAAAACAAGAAACAATAGATATTGTCAAAGAGAAAGTAATTTCGTTTCTACTGTGGTTTTACAACAGTGTAAAAACAAGAAGGGGCTTTTCTCCAATGGCACACATTACACTATGTTTGAAATAATGTATTAAATTTTTTTCATAGATATTTCTAGAAAAGGAAGAAAAAAATAAAATATATGTATCTATAAATTAAAAGTAATTTATTAATAAATAAAAAATAATAGCAATTTTAAAAAGTTATATAGGACTAAGCTAATTTTAATTTATGAAAAAAATTGTTTAACTTTTCTTTTTTATTTTTTCTCTTACAAACAGTTGTGCAATAGTTTGTACAAAAAAACCTACATCTATATGAAAGAAACGCTTCTACAAACAAACATTAAAAATGCCTATAAAACTACTTGTTATTGGTTGAAATGGATGTTGAGAGTGAATGATAACTCTATTCCAAAAATTCGTTCCAAACACACTTATCTAAAGTTGATGGATAGAAGTTCAATAGAAATGCTTGATTTGGCAGCCCCAAAGAGATTTTATGAGAAACATAATACGATTGTGTGTATAAGAGATGATTTAAGAGGGTATTAACAAGTTGTTCTTCATCAATTTCATCAAACTAGTACACTTGTTATATATATTGAAACTCCAATCTCCAATGATGGGATATGTGTGCATGTTTTGAGAGAATGAGACTAGTTTTTCTCCGGGATTAGGCTACTGAACCCCGTGAACTTTGCTTCTTGATCTGCTTTGTCCTAACCAGCTGCAGCACAAGGCTCAATGCTACTTACTCCAGTTCTTGGGATCTCCCTCTATCACTTCTTCTCACAATATATTATGCTTCATCATCAATCAAATTGATTCAATTTTTTTATTTAGTTAACAATTTCCCTCATCTATACATGTTCAGAATCTATTCTGTTTAATTTTAAACACTCTAAACATGTTTGAATGGTTTGTCTTGTTCAACTCTCACAAATGTATAAAATGAAACTGATTTTAAAATAATTCATATAAGACACGAAACCCTAAGAGAAACTCCTGATTAGGTTTTGAAAGAATCTCTTCAATACAAAACTATTTTACTTTGTAAAATGAACTGTTTGATTAAAAGCAAGTTAAAGCTAAGTTGAAGAGTTTACTTGCTTTTAACCAAATCGATGAGATGATAATTACCTTGAAAGAAGGGTATTGAGTCAATCCTGTATTTGTACGTATGTTGTTTAAAGTTAAACCATTTGATTTAGAGAAAAGAAAAAAACTAAGAGGAAGTAGTAAACATGTGTTTATGTTTATGGTTCACTAAAACAAATGTGCATCGATGTGAGAAAAGAAGGTAGGTATATGGTCCAATCGAAGTAGTATAATAATATATGGATGAGTTGGAGAGTGAGAAAGGGATGTGGAGAAAATGGTGTATTATTGGTATGGGAGAGAAGAGAGGGAATCCACGTGAAGAAGTGAGTAATTTAATAAGATACAAGTCAAGGAGGATATGCCAGCTTTCTTGCTCGTGTAGCGTGCTCATGTCGCCAATGTTTCTACCAAGTCCCACCTTTTTCTCCTCTCATTCTTTCTACCATCTATCTTTTCACTTTTTCAAAAAAAAAAAAGAAAAGAAAATAATAATAACAATAATTATGTCATTTAATCACTTCTTTTCCTAAACCTCTACTAGTGAGTGGTCATTCATCAACAGAAGTTTCCAGCTATTTGAATATGCCCCCTCTCTCTTTTCGTTTTCGTTCATGTTTATTTGGACTGTTGAGTAATATCTTATACATTCATACACACATTCATATGAGAGAGAGTTAATCATTTATATATAAGATACTATAATAGTTATTATAGAAGGATCATTTGCTGTTGCCATTGGACTACTAACATTGTCTTTCACCTTCAAAACTTCAAGGTTATAGTAATATATAAATGAAAAATAATTCTTACATTATAAATTATGAATTTCCTTGCTTTAACATGATGACCTATGTGATATTAATTTATCATGTTAAAATGAGTTTTGAAATATACTAAGAATTTTACCTAAAATGATTTAAAACCTTAATTTCTTAATGTTGGCCAGCTAAAGTCCAGTGACCAGCTTAAATTGAGTCGCAAATTTAAACTGAGATAGGAGCAAAGCACAAGCATCAACCTTAATTGGGACCAATCTGTAATTTGGCTCGTTTCCTGTAATATTAAGTGCTTAATTAAGTTTATTTTGACTTTTAATTTTTTTTATGACATTGTTTGTTGGAATTAGACCCGTTCAAGACCTAAAAGTATAAATCGTATCGCTTTAATCCAGACCCACAAGAAAATAATTAGCAACTGAAATAATAATGTCAGCCAAAGTCTTTTATTCCATTTTCCTTAATCGATTCCTTGGTAGACATAGGTGGCTAACATGCATGTTCTAATTAAATAATCAAATAGAAACCCGGCTTAATCATTGGAATTAATATACGGATCTAATTCAGGATGCCACCATTAATGTTTGATGTTTAGGGTGCATTCATTGATTACTTAAAAGCAAAACAATTATACTGCCTCTTAATTTTTCATTAGGAAAAATTAAGGACTTTTCAAAGAAATTAGTATATGGTGTCGCATCATTATCGTTGAGTCCATCTTGACGTCATAAAAAATCAAAATTTTATTTAATTATATTATGTTGGTCTACCTTTAATTTCTTAAATGCCATTTTGATTTTTTTATTTATTTTAGATTCTCTAATTTTCATAATGTTGGGTTAAGGTAATCAATTAAACTAAAATAAAAATATATATAATATATGAAATTTTGAGTATTAAATAAAAATTTTGAATTTTTAAATATAGAAACTAAAATCTCAAGAAAAAAAAAACATAGGGACTAATATTGCTTATCAGATATTAAAAAAAAATCAAAAGTTGTAATTTAACTATTTTTATGATTAGAGAACATAATTCTGTCAAAAAAAATTAAAGAACATATAATTATATATTACATGGAGGTTAATGATGACCATAGTCACATAATACATAATAATATCAAATTATATAATAACTTATAGTTAAATGCCTTAGTTGGAATTTCAATTCTTGTGAAATGGATGAAAATTAAACACTCTTTCTATACGACGAAGAGAAAGCAAACTTGATGAATTATTACTTACAACCCCTCAATTATTTTCCTTTCCTTTATTTTTGGATTTGTAGAACGCAAGCATGTCTTGATTAATTCAAACCAAAAAAAATTGCATAGGACTGCAAGGTAACTCTTCAATATCCACAAATTTAGATATATACTCGTACATTTAGAAAAAGGAGAAAAAGGTCATGTTACATTTTAACAATTCAAGTATTGAACCATCTTCGGTTCCACTCCAGATTCCGGCGCCGGCCGCCGGAAAACACAAAAAAAAAAAAAAACTAATCTTCCGAGATACTCTCCAACCGCGGCTGCCACAACCCGCCGCTTCCGCTGCGGCGATCCCGCCGCGAGCATTTCTTCTCCTTGGAAATTACTAAGCCTTTGTCGTCACATTGTTGTGAAGATGACAAATCGTGGTCACTCTTCTTAGAGCCCAATTTCTTGTTAACCTCGTTCTTTTCATTATCAACGTGACTGGCGCGGCCACTCACATGCTTCACGTGCCTTCTCTTCTCCGGCGGCAGCGACGCCGCGGGGATCAAGAAGTAGATGCTGCCTCTCTTGAGCTCAGTCTCCGGCGAGAGGATAAGAATCCGGCGAACGACGCCTTGCGAACTGGGCTTGCTCAAAACGTGGTTTGGATTGGCCTTGAGAACTTCCCCTGCGGTGATCGGACGCGTGATTTCCTCGACGCAGCCGTTGAGGTGGACTATGCGGATCAAGTCTAGCGCTCCGCATGGAAGAACGCAAGCCAAACAGCACCTTAAGCTGTTTCCCATTGTTGCTCTGTGACGTCGTTTTGGACGAAGCTCCTCTTCCTCTGTTCTTCCAAACTTTGAATCTTAGTTGTTGAGTTTGTGTGTCTGAGATGCGTATTTATATATCCCATGACCTTAAGTACGATCATAATAATGCAAATGTGGATTTAATAATAATAATTGTGAATTGGAATTGACGAAACTACCCAGCACAAAAGAGTGCTTTTCAATTTTTGTGTCTTGGTTTTCTCGCAGTCACGTTCCTCGCTTCTGTTATCTTTCATACCTTCTCTAGCCGCCTAGTGTTGCTGCCATATATACTTAATTAGTGTTAATTAAGATTAATTTCTACCATTAATGCTAAATTAATTAATTAAACCAAATTTAGAAGTAATTGTTCAAAATAGTATATAGAAAAGTGTGAGTTGACATACAAAACTAGACCTTATCAAGTTGGTAATGCATTCCTCTTCTTCTTTTTATCTTTTTGGTTCACCTTTATACCTTTCTGCACGTAAAAGATTAGCTTTTTTCGTTGTGGAAAATGTAAGTACGCGTGTATAATTTGCGGTTTACCCTAACTCTTCATATGCACGCAGTCAAAGCTTATCCACACAGATGGAAGCTCATGACTTGACATTACAATTACCCGAACTTACACAATAATTTCCGCACAGTTTCTTTTAGTTCCTTTCATGACAGAAAAGAAATCATCAATGGCACGTTTAACATGTTCTCCATTTTCACAGTATAAAAAGAGTGTCCTACAGAAAGGATCGACAATACATATACCTCCGTTAGCCAATTTATTTCATAAAAATAATTAACTAGTATAGATATGACAGTTATTTTAAATTCATAGTTTTATTTCATTAGTACGTTAATTGTTTTGATATAAAGGGTAAAGTAGCAAGTGTGAGTGTCACGGTGGAAACATATCACTATCCTCTTCCAAAAACAATCTATATAATATACTTTAACTTCGATTATCCTGAATTCACATTAATTAATATATATATATATATATATATATATATATATATATATATATATATAAAAATAT
>Ga0209489_108034_pt1 | contig 14948 bp, 4 predicted proteins | sample SiratrowhiteBW_FD_187527 | JGI IMG/M metagenome (GOLD analysis project Ga0209489, IMG submission 187527) | Root nodule microbial communities of legume samples collected from California, USA - Siratro white BW (SPAdes) (version 2) | ecosystem: Host-associated > Plants > Roots > Nodule | place: USA... | reverse complement strand
TATCTCAAAGTCAAAGATAGAAGTCTGTAAAAATCATATATCATTCCTAGGTGCTGAAATAGGTAATGGAAAAATAAAGCTCCAACCTCACATAGCACAAAAAATAATTGATTTTCCTGACAAAATAGAAGATATAAAGACCCTGAGATCCTTCTTGGGATTTTCAAGTCTTTCGTTTGTTTGTTTTAATTTATTTATATCAATAATTAGATTATCAATGATTTTATAAGGTTCTTCTACTTTCTCCTTTAGGTTTTTTATTTCCTTAAGGATAAGATTTTGCGCAATTTTAAAAGTAATGTCCAAATATTGTGTTCTTCATTTGAATACGCAGAACTGTAGTTATATACTTACTTATATATGTATGTAGCTTACAAGTCATATAGCTATAGTTCATGTATATCATATGTAATACATTTATAGTATTCAAGGATAGCTAACTATGTAATCATTCAGAGAAAGCAACGAAAATAGTCTGAACTAGGTACTGAGAAATTGTCTCTAACTACACGTTCACTTATATAAACCTAAAGCAAAAATGACTAGCTAAATAATCGCTAGAGGCACAAATTGAGATTAATCCTATCATCCAATCAAAGGTGTCGCAGAAAATGAGGCAAAGCAATATGGTTATAGCAAAGTGCAACCACCACTAGCATTGCATAGGATCCAAAATAATATGTTGGGGTATTACTGCGAATTCATAGCCCGTTCTCTATTAAGTGCCTGATATTAATATTAAGCAGAAACACAGATTTAACTTTCTAATTTTATGAAACACAAAATAAAACCGTTGCAATTACTTTATCCGGTAATGAAAGCCAATCTACCAATTCACATTTATAGAACACCTAAGTTCAGCATAACTATGCCTATCAATTTAACCTGAAGAGTTTCAATTAGAAAGATATGTTATATACTTTATTTATCATTCATACAAATGATAATGCTTCTCAATCGAACTACCCAAACCTCCAACAGGCTTCCAGATTCACAACATTAGCCACCATTTTACGTCCAGCCAAACGTATAATCACAACTGATACATTTTCCAAAGTCTGTTCAAGTACCTGTTGGAAACAAAGACATTATAAATACAATACTGAAATTGTTTTTCGTAAGGATTTCACATTACTTTTTTTCCTATTCACTACAGATTTATACTTTTACTAATCATTTTTTCGGAAATCAACACGTAATCGTAGTGTAGAATATACAGAGAAATTAATATAAGAAATACGATTTCAGAAAGAACAAGTACCCTGGGACAATTCGCAGCAAGCGCGCGATCCGACGGAGATGTGAGAAGTGAGACGAGCGGCGGCGTCAGCGCTGTGCAGAGGCATCAGCGATTGCGTGCAACCGAGAATTCCAATTGTCCTGCAGAAATAAAGCTATAATTTAGAAGAAAAAAATATTGAATAATTATAAATAATAGGTCATAAGTAAGGAAAATGACCACAAGTTACCTTACCTGGGGAGTGTAAAGAGGGGGCGGCGAGGGTGGAGAAGGTGAGAGCGAAGGGAAGGAGAAGAAGAACGTTGAAGGTGAGAAGCGGAGGAACGAGTAGGTATGGTTCTTGCGGTGGAGAGTAACGACCTTGTGAGAGATCCACCACGCCACGCCATTTCTTTGATTTTGCTCTGGGGGGAAATGAACTGAAGAATAGGGGTTTAGGCAGGCAGCGTGTAAGGAAGAGGCTAAACCCTAGTGTGGTTGTTGTCAGAGCGCAAGCCCACATTAGACTGGACTGTGGCCTACAAAGAGACATGTTCTTCCTGCACCTCCATCAGTTCGTCCTGCACTCCCATATTTTAAAAAAAATGTCGAAAAAATACCCCTTTTCAAATTCTATAACTCCGAATATAAAAATTATACTTCAGATTGTATAATTTAAAATATAAAAATTTTATATTTTGAATTTGATAATCCAATATAAAAAATATTATATTATAAATTATATAATTCAAAATATAATTCTTATATTTTTAAATTATATAATCTGAAATGTAAAAAATTTAATAAATGTAGCGTTTATTTAAATTTTGTCATTATACTACTATAGCTTGAAAAAAAAAATTATAATTATACTAAACATTATTTTACTATTTGAATGATTTCACATATAATTTCATATATTAGAAAATAATCATTTATAAAACAATGAGAAGTGTATAATAAATGCAAGATGCATTTACCCAAAAAATTATCATATTTCTATTTTGAAAGAGATTTCTTTCTAATGAAATCATCTTCCCGCTAGGTGCATAACATCCACTTTTGTAAACTTCTTTCTCTTCTATTTAATTGATTTGGTGACTTATTTTCCTTTATTTACTCAATTTGTATTAATGGTGGATATGTAAGCATGATAACTTATATATTATTTTGTATCTGCTGAATTTAAAAATTTTTATTTGTATTGAATCACTTAAAATTTCCAATAACTATTTCAATAATTACATATCCGATTTCAATAATTACATATTCAATTTGACCGGTAAATAAATACACAAGCATATCTTTCATGTTTGTTTGGATAATAATGGTTAAGATTTTTATAAAAAGATATCATTGATTTAATAAAAAATAAAAAATAATATAAAAAATTTGAGTAAGTGAAGCTGAAGTAGCTACTTTGGAAATAACAAAAAAAAAAACTATTGGAATGAGAGAATCAGAATCGAAAAAAAGATTTCTTATTTCTTTCTCTCATTCAAAATCAAAATCATGTACGAGACTTTCATCTCGCACAGTTCCTAAGTTCCTAAGTGATAAAAGAGAAAATATAAATGTTTTTTTTTATTACTTTTCACGCATATGTTTAAGACCAAATCCTTTTTATTTTGAATTTTTAAAAAGAATACTAATCCTTTTTGTCCCAAAATAATTATTCAAACTCTGCCAATGTATATAACGAATGAAGTTTATGAATAAATTCAATCCTGGTTATATTCAATTTAAATTTATCTAAATTGTATATAACAAATGAAGTTTATGAATAAATTCAATCCTGGTTATATTCAATTTAAATTTATCTAAATTGTTTTGTTTGTCGCAAACATTGGATATATTTTTCTCTTTAATTAATTTATTTAATCAAGCTTAGATAAATCTTCATTTATTACATTCTATAATTTATAATTGAGATATCAAGTAATATCTATATAATTAATAAGAGTTTGAAATTGAGTATAAATATCTAACTATCCACCCAAAATAGGCGTAGTACACTTCCATAGATATCTTGAAAAGTAAGGAGAGAAAAACAATTAACTAGCCAAATTAACTTGGTGCTTTGCAGGATCTTACATTCTGAAATCCAACACGCAAACTGTATTGTTGGCAAAACATGCAGCGATCTTGTCACCCTCCTTATTCCAACCCACCTCGAAAATGCCTCCATTACCAGTGTAGGTTTTAACGATCTTGCCTTCCTTCAGGGACCATATGAGCATCGATTTGTCAGGAGACCCACTGGCTAAATACTCACCATTCGGACTGAATGCAATAGAATATACACGATCTCTGTAGGAAAAAACAAACAAAATTGGAATCAAGGGGATTGGTAATATTCAGAGAGAGCCTATTATTAGCCTCATTTACTAAATTTGAAATGTTTTCTACCAAATGAATCCATTTTGCAGGACCGCAGGTATACAATTATCGCCAGACAAACAAGAAGTTTGGATAGTAAGAAAATTCAACTATGAGTCGCATGTCAAAGTGATCACTTTCAAACAAAAGGGATAGAAGCTGGGAGGAGGAACTATACCTGTGTCCATTCAAGCTGTAGACAAGTTTCCCAAGTTCCACATCCCAAAGCTTTACAGTTGAATCAAATGATGCACTGCACATAAAGATGACTAGGTCACTTAAAATAAACAAAAAAACTTTTCGTCTAGTATTAAGAAAAATATTAAAAAAAATACGCAAGCAAACATGATTGCCTATATATATGCACCCGCACATAGGTCATTGATCAACATAAAGCAAACTACAGAAACTTTGCCACATACAGTATATAAACCAGCAGATTGTCTCAATTATACCTCAGGCTTTAAATAGAATGACATCGAAATAAGTAAACTAAGAAACTAACTTAAAAGGAAATTAGGAAACTCATTAAAAACAGAATCAAAACATTATAGGAAAGTAGGAAATTAGTGACCACGTGCTGCATCACAGTTTTCTGTAGGAGTCTCTGAAACTGGCACAGCAAGATAAATAGCTATATTTTTGTGTGATCTAATAAAAATTATATTCAGATAATCACAAGTGTCCCGTCATCAATTAAAAAGTTAACAACTACAAGCATTATGCACACATCAACTGGAATCAGTAACATGCCAAAGGTGGCACAAGATTGTATAGTAAGCACCGAACAAGGCTATTTAGAGCACCGAACAAGACGTCGCTAACAAATGCATTTTAAAAGCTCAAAAGAAGTGAATCTAACTCAAGCAACTAACATACCTAGCCAACACCAAATTTTTATTAGGGTTATTTGTACCAGGACCAGTTGGGCTCCATCTGATAGTATATATCTCCTACAAAATAATTATTCAGTTTTTCCAACTATCTGCATAATACATGAAAAATTCAAAAGGAAATATTAATACACTGACATCAAGAAATATTCACAAATGGTACCTTTGAATGCTCACTGAAATCGTGAAGATATTTATCGTGTTTCATACTCCATATCTACAAAACAATAAATGGCAAACATACAGCGCACAACAATTTTACAATTAGTTCAGCAAGAATACATACTTACCTGATAAAAAGGATTCCATAAAAGCTCTGATAGCAAAATCCAGTACCAAAAAAAAAACCTATTATATAATGATAAAGTAAACCATAACAGTGAGTGATATTACCTTTGCCGTCATATCATCAGAACAAGAGGCCAATAATGAACCAGTGGGATCCCATTTGATACAATTAACTTCACTCTGAAATTGCCAAAGGCCACCATTAGACAGTAAAAGCTTATCCAAGCACTATATTGCATTTTAATGAAATATGTCAACTTAATGCAGGACCTATAAAGCTAGTTACACAGAATTCAGTAATCAAGCAGGTCATTAACTACTGACTTTGCTGTCCAAATAATCCGGGTAGAGCTGTAGATTTTTATAAGAAGGCCACCTAGGAAATGACAACTTAGCAAATCAGGATTTGTTAGCACTACAATATATTAGACTCAGACCGGGGTCCTCCCAGTCCAGCATGTCCAGCCATATTTGATATCCAAAAGATATTCTAGAAGATACAAGTTAGAGAAGGCCTCAAACTACGCTGCTAGAAAAAGGAGTGTGCAGGGAATGCTTATATAGGGAAGTAATAAGTGCAAAAATAGATCCCTTTGGATTGCAATTTCTTAGATTTGAATAACTCTCCTTGTTTTTCTATCAGGATTCATCTTCAAAGCACGACCCCAAGGATGTACATAGATTCATTGGCTAACCAGGCTGGGCCTTTTTAACTTCTTATCAGTAAAGTAGGGAATGGATTCATCGTCAAAGCACTATCCCAGGATCATCCATTGATCAGTACAATTAACGGTACAATTAACCATACTTTCCATTTTAAACCTCTCCCTCCCACAGGTGTAATCTCAGTATCATAAGTAACCGTGCATAGCATAATCTTTTAAAATAATGAGGTGAGGTGTATGAACCTGATGCCCAACAAAAGTTTTAATTGGGAGGTTTTCGCCAATCTTGCATACATGTATTTTACTCTCAGTTGAGCTTGTTGCAAATGACACATTGTTGCGCCAGTCAACATCAAGTGTCCAACCTAAACAGCATAGAAAGCCCAAATTTAAAAAGTTATCTATAAAATATGGTTTAAAATATTATCGGAAAGAGTTCTTTTCATACTATAAAATAAACAACTTCCTAAATTTACAAGGTTCAAAATATACACCTTGTAAGGAAAGGTGTATTTAAAATTTTACCTGAATGAAATTCAAATTGTTGTTTCCATTTCATAGCTTTCACATCCCATACAATTGCAGATTGGTCACAACTTCCAGTGAGAAGATAATCACCTTTCTTATTCCACTTCAAAGAGAATATGGGTCCCTTGTGTTTGCTTAAAATACTCCACAGTTCACCTGGTAAAAAAAAAAAACATCACTGCATGATCAAAATTCAAAATAATAATTGAGCGTTTAGTTTTCTGCTGGCATAGATAGTGGAGGTTTGGCTCAACTCTAAATTAAATTCACATTTCCTCCCCCATGACTTATTGTTATTATGCCACAGCTTTCCAACAGATAAAGCAAGCAACCACATAAATGATGATTTTACGTAAGAAAAAAAAACTAAGATCTCAACACTGACGACAAAGACAACAAGGGTATTCACACAAAACATATTAGCAGACAGACTGACACATTCAACTGGTGCATGTTAGCATATAAAAGTTGTTAAAAGTTTAATATTCCTTATCATCTGAATCATTTAGATTGAGATTAGTTTTATAGACGCTAAAAGAAAAAACATTATATTGAAGTAATAATACTACTCAAAACCTTTTGGTTAGAAACCAGCTCGGGGAGTGATATTAATCATTTACAATAAAGAAAAAACGTTGGGGAAGGAGCCCCCTCCCCCCCACCCACACTAATGCATGTGTGCCTATCCCTAGGTCGCAGAATCTTAGAGCTTTTTTCATCTTAATCACGTACATCTTAAAAAAGGCTTTACTGAAAGTCTATGTTTATAAGAAATGACCTACCATTGGTGGTCCAAATTCTTGCTTGCCCATCAAATGAGCCAGTTGCAAGTAGTGTCCCCTCCCCCTGCATAACGGCAACTAGAAGTCAAGCTTTTCATGAAATAAAAAATAATTATGACTTAATATATTACCTCTTGTACAATTTCCTTGTCACAAACCTACCCTGCTTTAGTGAGGCTGGTATAAGTTTGAAAAACATAGAGAGATGTATGGAGAAAATTGAGCAAAAGAATAGGAGAGGGTGAAGACACTATCAGTAATCATCTTGAGTTCAAATTAGAATATGCAATCAAACTCACATTCCAATCCAGTGTCGTGACATCATTACTCTTCTCACTTGGTTTACTCCTAACATGCTTCAACACAAACACGTTTGGAGGGTCATTCAGCAAAACAGATTTGCATCTCCCTTCTGGTATTGACCAAAGACGAGCTGTTGAATCCCCAGACCTATAGTTGAAATGACGATAGAGAAGTTAAAAATCATTGTAAGAAGCCATTCATCAGGTCCCTATTTCTGAAATAGTTTACTGTCTTCAAAGTTGTCTGAGAAAATAATAAAAGATGGATATCTTCCAAAATAAACACCCTTACTGTTAGTTTAAACACCATGGAAGCAAGAAGGAATTTGAATGCCAGTTAAGATGAGTGAAATGTATCGGATGCAAAATCATTCAAACATTCTTCTCCAAAGTTCCAGCAAATGAGGAAAATAACTTACCTGTGGTTACTATCTATCTAACTGCTATTTATGACATAAATACCTTAATTACACCGTGAATGCAGTTGCAAATGATTCAAAGTGTCTTATCCGCAAATGAGGAAGATAACTTGCCTGTGGATACTATCTATGCAAAATTGCTATTTACGACATAAATGACTCAATGACACCTTGAATGCAGTTGTTTATATAATAAAAAATTCTAAAGAACATTTGAAATTGGTGGGATAGTCTGCTTATAGATAAAAAACCAATGTTGAAGTTGCATAAGCTGAATAAAAAAGACAATTTTAAATTTTTATTTTTTAAAAAAACTACAACTGCTTTTGAAAACAGGAATCTAGTAGTCCTTAAATTCCCAAATATAACCACTGATACAAGTATACAACTAATGCAGAATTCTGACAAGATTTGCAACCAATCTTGCCAAAATACTTGTATTAAAGCTGAACAAGCACAAAATCCCAAATACAGTTAGCATCTCTTCATCAAAAAGGAAAAATAACAAATGACAATCCAAGTTAAGCAATATAATGTACAGCTATAAAATACACACTAATAAATACATATTTATGAAAAAATTAAATCAACCACGAAAAAAATACCTACCCTGATGCTAGAAGAGATCCTGTAGGACTCCATGCACAAGCACACACCTAAGTGTACAGTAAACAAGCCCGTCAATAGTGTTTTACAGGAAAAACAGCAGATGAAAGCAAATGTAAAAAGTTAACAAACCAAAAACATATTGATGAAATACTTCACCTCAGAAGTATGACCTTCTAAAACCATCACATCTGACCTAAGGATTTCACATGGTTGCGGTGTTGATGATGTAGAAATGTCCATCGGCTCTGGTCCTACAAAAATGAATAAAAACTTTTAATTCATTTGTTGAAGAGAAAATATTAATTGGAACAGAAAACTAATTTGAATATTTGCATATTCTAACAGATAGCATGCAGGTTCCAGTGTTGTAAAAACATGCAACTAAATTAGAAATTGCATTGGGATATTCCCAAAGAAAAAAAAAATTAACAACTTTTGCTAGAAATAATCAGGATATAGAATTAGGACATACGGGTAGAAAAACATCATATCAAGGAGAACATTTCTAATCCTAAATCCCACAAACCTGGCTACTAATAAACTAATAGTTCAATGAAACTCATCACAACGCACCCTAGATACGTAGTTTTTAGTGGATTTATAAAACAAGCCAGATAGCCAATATTTTAGAAGTAGGACTGTTACAGACTGAATAATAATTAAAAAGGAAAAAACAAGCACTGGATGACAATAAGCTGAGAGTACTAGCTCTCTACAATATCAATAACTAATTTTTATATCATCAGTCATTACTCCATTCATCAAAGAATCACAAGGGCCCCAGAGCATGAGGCTACCACTAGATGGGGTATAAGGAGGGAATATGAGAGCAGCAGTTCCCCTGCCCTATGCAGAGAGGCAGCTTCCAGGATTTTAACCTGTCACCTTCAGGTCACAGCAGTAACATTACCATTGAACCAAGGTCCACCATCATTCACCAGCTGATCGACTAATCGCAACATGAAAGAAAACATACTACAATTCTACAAATTTTACAAGGATTAAACCTTAACACTAGCAAAATTTGTGCATAAACAAAAAATGGTTAAAAATAACAGAAGAACATAGGATTATAAGAAAAAATATAAATTCAGGGGAAGTTATTAATAAAAATAATGCAGTTACACCACATGAAATGCCAAACATACAGCAAACAACGACAAGTGACTACCTCCTAAAGCTTTATTCTGTTCATGCACAGTAACCATATGTTCGCGATCTGTGACCAGTTCCTTACTAGTCTGATTGCCATGCTTCTGTTCTAGCTCTTTAAGATTTTCTGCCTGATCTCTATCCTTTTGACATTCTTTTGTCCTGTCATGTCTTTCTTTTCCTTTTACCAATCCTCGCCCACCTTCATGCTCCTTTTCAGATTCTTTATTTCTATCCTTATGTAGCATTTTCCTTCTTTCATTAACCATTTTCCCAAGTTCATGCACATCTTTTGTGATAAGATCCAAAGGTTTTATGAATGAAAAATCTTCGTCCAGGTTCATATCCTGGCAAGCTAACATTAATCAGTATGCACCCTAGGGTACCAAAGGCTTAAATACTATTCAAACACATTGATGTTATTCTGGTAGTAAAAACTAGTGTTAAAATAAAGAATACTAACATTAGTCAAGTTGGCTTCCATCTCCAAGTACTGTAGCCCCTTCTGAACAAGTCTAATAAGAGCACCTATTGGTACAAGCATGCCATCAATGGAGTTTTTGTTAATACCTGCCTCATTTCCAAATGCAAAAGCAGTGTGTATGAAACCTGCATTTATAACAACATCACCAAAATCCAATTCAGTTTCTTTACACATCATGCCCTTCTCATCAATATAGAAAACTTCATTAAAATTAAAAGAAACAATTTTTTTTTGTTAAGTAAGAAAATTTATAAAATCAATTTCAGATCTTCTCCCACCATAATGGATGCCCTAGTCCATTTTATTCCACTGACAGGATTGCAACAATGAACTATTTGTCATAGTTATCTTTTAAAGTCATTTAAGAAATTTAATTCATGAATGAAAAATTGGCAATAGCATTTACTTCATATGTACATACGTGTGTGCATGCGGTTCACTAATGTATGCAAGACAAGGTAAAGATTTTCCCTAAATACACAGAATTTGACAAACATTCATCTTGAGCGTATTTTAAGAAAATCGAAGTTATAACTTAATAAAACATACCTTCTGAAAACTAAATGCAAGTACATTAACAACACAAACCCCTACACACACATACATAGAAAGAACAATTCTTCTAATGAGTTTTATATAGCATGTTTCAAGGTTACAAATCTGAGATGAAATAAATTTTAACTATTCAAAGCAGCTGATGTTAATTATTACCAGTTCCTCCATTAGAACTTAGATCAGTAAACCTTGCTCTTGCATATAATTCAAGGGACTAAAGGAATATCTTGCATCATTTTAATATATAACAATCCTGACTGAAAACACAACAATGTCTAATTGCAGTGAAACTAGACTGAAATCTCAAGATGAAAATTGATAGCAAATGAGGGTTTGGTCACCTTTATGAAAAGGGTTTTGACCCAACTCCAACTCCCACCCCAGAACTGAGTGAGCAATTGATAATACCAAAAAATTCATGACTCTAAACAAAAAAAATAACACAGAATTTCACTTCAGAGCCACAACATTGTAGTCTCAGAACCAGAGAACAATCTTTCAGCAACAGAACAAACAACATTCACTCCTTCTACCTTAAACCAAACTAAAATTAAAAGGTCCATTTCCGAACCACAATTGTCGCCAACCCTAACCAATTAGCCACAACATTTTCAGCGCTTGGTCAAACCAACCAGTCAAAACCATTAGAATTCTTCCAAAGCACGAAATTCACCCAAAATCTGTACTGCTAACATTTCAAGAACCGCACAGGAGTAAAATAAGAGTGAGCCAGCAAGCAAAACGGAAGGCAAATTGTATAATAAGGACATTCACAACAGTGAAAAGAACAAATACAAAGAATGAAAGAAACCTGATTCGGAAAGGTAGCGAAAGACGATATAGTTGAGTTCGGCGGAGGATAAGGTGGACATGTTGCTTCCTGAGCGAACCGCTTTGGAGACCTTCAAGAAGAAAAGGTTACGCAAACAGCAAGAAAACGTGTGTGCGGAAGCAAAAAGAAGAGAAAGAGATATAGAGATACCGAAACGGCACAGGAAGTAGTAGCTTAGGAATTACGAATGCGAACGAACAAAGAACGTGAATTACGAATGCGAACGAACGTTACTCTCTGCACAGCTGCAACCAAAGCACACGGAATGGAACGTTACTCTCTGCACGAGAATGCAGAAACTCGAGTTTCTGCTTTTCCGCAGTTTGTCAATGTATTTATACTACTTTGCTCCCTCTCATGCTTAAAATTTCAGAAATACATTTATGATGTCAGGGTGCCAATTTTATTACAATAATCTTTAAAAAAATCATATTTATTTTGTTTTTATTCATGTCAGAATACAAATTTATGTTTTATTATATTTTGTAGAAGGGGAGATATATTTATGTTATTGTTTATGCCTCAAATAAATGTTATTAAATATTTTTTTCATAAAAACAAAAATTCCATCAATAAAAGAGATAATGTTTTTAAGAATTTAACTTTAAAAGAAGATACATTAATACTTAAATCTTAGAATAGATTGACATGTGGTAATTATATAAATTTTGTAGTCATAAAGAAGAATAAACATCTAGACATAATTAAAATATTACAAAAAGTACACCATTTATTGAGTTTTAAAAGAGAAAATGAAAATTATGTAATAAAGTAAAATAAAAACTTAATAACTTAATAAATTAAGAAAAAAAGTATAATTAAAACTAAACTTAAACTTAAGTCTTTTATAAAAAAATTATATTTTCCTTTAATAATAATAATGTCCTTTCACTTAGTAATAATAGTGGAATGTCAACAAAAAAAAAGGTAATATAATATAAGATATTACCCTTTCTAAAAGTAAGATTAAAAGAGTTCAGAAAATACCTATAAAAGGATTTATTTATCATGTTTTATTTATAAAAAAACATTTTATTAGAATTATCAAATAAAAGAAGACTAAAAACAGTTACAAAAATATGTATTCCAATATCTTGATAAAAAAAGATAAAGAATATTTTACAGTGAATTTGTTTGCTATATATATATATATATATATATATATATATATATATATATATATATATATATATATATTCATGTTCTATTATTTTATTTTTTATAAAATATTAAATATAATCTATAATTTTATAATAGATTTTTCAAAATCATCTATCTATTAATTATAATTAATATTAAATAAATGCAAAATTAAAGTAATAATTATTGATGACCTAAAAGTAAAAGAAAACGCACAGTAGAATCATTTCAAATTTAATGCTTAACATACCTCTCTGTCAAAGTTTATAACATCTCAGAATAATTTATTGCCCATCTTCATAAAACTAAAATAGGCATTAATTATTTTTTCTTAAAATAATTAATTATCTGACATGTTCTTATTAGGAAAATAAATAAATATTGGAAATAAACAACATAAAATTTCCTTTTTTATTCTAATGTGAGAAGACAAATGCTAGTGAATGTTAAGATCTTATTCAACAATTCTTCTATCTTTGTTAACAATACAAATTATTCTCAATTTATTGTATTTAACTAATTTTGATAAAGTACTATAACAAAACAAAGATGAAGTATCTTTCTAATTTATAGTTTTATTTCTTATTTAGTAGTAAATATATAAAAGTATGATAAAAAAATTCTTCATTGATATTATGAAATGATAATTAAAATAAAAATATGTTAAAACATCAAACAAACTAAAATAAAATATTTTTATTATTAGTACATCTTCTATGACCATTTTTAAAAACATAATTATCAAATAAGTAAAAAATACAAAAAGAAGAATAATGTTTATTATCAATGATATATATTAGTGAATGAAATCTATTTGATTAATGTTATTAATAAAATTAATATCATAATATAAATTACAAGTTCTTATGAAAAAAAATATATAAAATAAATTGTAAAGACCTGGAAATAATTTTAAAGTTAAAGTGATATAATTAAAATAATACATGAATATTTGTATTAAAGTAAAAAAACGTGTAATAAATAATTAGTTATATAGATTTCATTTTAATATAATCACAATCTTTAATATAAAAACATGTCTTATTATTTGTTTTCGTCTTTTTAAATTTAACTTCATTATTCATCACATTAACTATTAAAGATTATCTTTGGACTATTTATAGACAGAGTAAAGTCTTTTAATCAAATTATTGTCAAAATAAGTTTTTTTTCATGTTTATTTTTCTTTTGCATCACTTTTGAATTTCTTATATATCGGTAAGCATGTATCGCATGTGGTATTTTTTATTCTGAATATTTTGTTATTTTAGAGTTTCAATTATACATTCAATTCATTCATCAAGATTGTATATTATAGGTTAGGTTATTCTAGTGTCTTTAGGATTGGAATTCTTTATAAATATTTAAGTGTTGAATCTTGTAAGAAAAATTACTTTTGTCTTTCTTATCATAAGTTAAAGGATCTTAATGTGAACCTAATGTGGTGACAAGTTTCAAATTTCTCTTGTGATGATGAGTAATATATTTACTTATTTGTGTACATGATGAATTAAGCTGAAGTTTGAAATATGGTATGGTTTATTTGTTGTAGATGGTTGTGTTAGATGTCAATCAAATTAAAAATTTAAGATTTTTGTTGATTAACTTGTTGTTTACGCTGATCTTTAGTTAAATTGGAAACATCAATTACTTTGAATTGGTTGAACTTAGTGTGAATGTACTTAAGTGATGGTAGAACTCTGGATAAGATCAAGTAACTCAAGTTGATATTATAGTCTTCTAAACTGATGAGAAAAAAATATGAAACATCAAATTTGAATCACCTATACCAGTTCTTGATTTTTATAAAGCTAAGCAAAATTATGCATACTTGTTGGACGAGTCATATTATTTAGAAGAAATTCATAATTTATAAAATCTAGAGTATTGAAGAAATTCATAATTTATAAAATCTAGAGTATTGTTGTTGAATGAACCATTCTTTATGGGCAAATTTGAAAATTTAATCCTAGTAGATTGGTAGTTAGGCAAACAATATATCCCCAAGTAAAACTTAAGGAATTAAAAACCCAAGAACCTTGACCGTTGTGTGAATTTAATCTGAAAGGCCTGATCACTACACGAGTCAAATTCTCACTCGGTAATTATATAGTTAAATGCTTGTTAGTAACATATACTTAATTCTAAAATTTTATTATTTTGATTTTGATTTCTACATTAAACATATTTTTTTCATATTAAATTTGTAATATTAATTGGTATAACATATGTAAATTTATGTCAGCACTATTTGATTTGAGTTAGAGATATATATTATAAGTTATATGGTGTAATATATGTTTTGAATTACAGATTTGTATATGAGAAAGATATAGTAATTCTACTAATATATTAAAAATTATATAACTGAAAAAAATAAAGTAGAAAAATTGAAGAAAAAGTTATATGGTTAAGTTTGTGATTTGAAATTTATCCTATTATTACACTAGAGGACTTAATTTTATTATTCGTTTGAAAAAAATTTAGAAAAATATAACCATTCACAAATACCATTTGAAAAAGTTAAAAGTATAAAAAGGTACAATTTTATTTTCATTTTATAATCCTTCTAAAATTTCGTAGTTATTAAGAAAATGATAAATAATAATAAAAAATATTCATTAATAATTTGAATAAAAAAATTACCAGTACCTGTCCTTCCAAAAATTCTAATGATGTGTAATATATATATATATATATA
>Ga0209489_108032_pt1 | contig 14952 bp, 8 predicted proteins | sample SiratrowhiteBW_FD_187527 | JGI IMG/M metagenome (GOLD analysis project Ga0209489, IMG submission 187527) | Root nodule microbial communities of legume samples collected from California, USA - Siratro white BW (SPAdes) (version 2) | ecosystem: Host-associated > Plants > Roots > Nodule | place: USA... | reverse complement strand
TATATATATATATTTGAAAATATATTTGATTTCTTTAATCTAGAATTTAATTTTAAATTTCAAAAAAGACAACTACAATAATAGGTGTTTTTTTTTTCTATTCTTATTATCATCTTATAAAAAACAATAATTTTTTTGCATCAATCATAGTGTATCTATAAACAAAAGATTATTAGAATAATCTATGTGCATTGCTAACGATACCAAAATCAAAAAGTTTTTCTTGAATTTTAAATGCAATACATTAATTTTAATTCAAAGTTAATAATATTTATTAACAATACAACTATATCGGTTTTGTAACAGTCTAATGTAAATAATTCTAATGATCACCACTTATTAATTTATAATCTATTTTTTTAAATTGAGTTATTTATATTAAAAAATGATTGAATTATTTATTACAACTATATAAAATATTTATTTGTTCATATAAAATATTTATTTGCATCTAAAAATGTTTGATTATTTATAGAACTAATATATACAATTTTATAATATATATAAATTAATAATTTAAATCATTACATTTTATAGAATATTTATAATAATTGAAATTAATATATTCAATTTTATGGTATTTTTTTATTAATTATTTTATGATATTATTATTATTATAATTTAAAAATGATCACCACTTATTAGTTTATAATCTATTTTTTAAAATTGTATTTATATTAAAAAATGGTACATATATCATTTTATAAATAATAAAAAAAAACAAAACGTGGACGGCAGGATTCGAACCTGCGCGGGCAGAGCCCACATGATTTCTAGTCATGCCCGATAACCACTCCGGCACGTCCACCTTATTGTTCAATTTAAGAAAATTATAACAATATAAATATAAATAATATTATTTTATTGATTTTTTAATCAATCGATGTTGGCACCTGGCACTGGCAGTGACAGGATGGTGTACAGATATTTGTTTTATTTGTTGAGATACAAACGTTATTTTTGACAATATTTTACTTTTTAAGTCATAAGCTTTTAATAATAATAATATTATTATTATTAATATTATAAGAATGACAATATGATTAAATTATTATATATATATATATATATTTAATCTGGTTAAAATTTCAAACTGGGTCATACAATTTGAAGTTGTTGATTTTTTATTTTTAAAAATTAAATAAATTAATGCTCAAAGATAAAAATTATTAAAATATTAATAAAAAATCATAAAAAATTATTTCACACGTGACATAGTTATAGAAGTTTCTAACTTCATAAATAAAACCCCACAAAAGATATTGCCTTTAATATATTGCCTTTAATATAGAACAGATCAATTAATAGAGGATTGATTTAATTTTTGAATTTAAGTTATGAGTATACAATTGTATTAAATATTAAATAAAATTACTATGTTATTCATAATAGACCAAGATTATATTTAAAATAAATTCTTAGTTTAAATTTTGCAATTATAATATTTGATAATTAATAAAAATAGTAACTAATTTACTAATGTTTCGGTGATTTTCATTATGCAGTACTAACATAAATACATGCGTTCTTTAATTAAATATTATCCACTATCGCAATTATTTAGATTTTAAACGCAGTTAACTAAAACCTTGAAAGAAAGAGCAGATTTATTTAATTTTGATTTTTAAGTTATATATTGGACACAAAATGAAGTTGAAATTCATTACACTTTAATAGGTAGGTTTTTCTTCTAAATTTTAAATATTAATACGAAATATATTGAGAATATTTAGATAAAATTTTGAGACTGTAGAAAAAAATTCAAAGATTCAGAGTAATTTTAGTATACAGAAAGGATATATTAATTTTGTCAATGGTTTAATAAAGGATATTTGAATTCAAATCTTCGTTAGATTTATCTTCCTCTTGTTAGCTTAGGTCACAATATCAGATCCAACATTAAACATAATCAAACAACTTTTTTTGGGCAACTTTAAGAGAAAAAAAAAAATGCCAAAAATTGATTGAAAACAGAATTCACAGCATAAATAATTAACACTATAAATAATTAATCAACTGACTCATTAAAAAATGGAAATGACCCAATAAATTAGTCCCTAAGACTTTTGAGTCTTAAGAAATATTTTTAAATTTTAATATACATAATTAAATTATTTTTTAAATTGTAGAGAATGAAAATCTAGATAAAAGAAAAAACAATGAAAATGTTGATACTCACATAACTTTGGAGGATTTTCGGAGATTCTCCTAATTAATTAATTAAATAGTAATGCTAATAGCGAGGAATAAATTAATTAATTAATTAGATAGTAGTGCTAATAACGTGGAACAACGTAGTATTTACTAAAAGAATTAAAAAGCATCGGTGAAATGTTTTAAAATGACAACGTCATTTTGGTAAATCGTACGAGGTGGGACGAAAGGATAATGAAGAAGATTCTCGTTGCCGCATAATCTCATCATCTTCCTTTGTCTTTCTCTGTAAATTCAGTAACACTCTGATTCTCACTCTTTCTCAGAGAAAGTGTTAGTAGCAGCTACCCAGCATGGCTTCTAAAAGGGTTCTTCTCCTTTGCGGGGACTTCATGGAAGACTACGAAGTAACGTTTCTTCATTCACTGTGAAGTGTGAATTAATCTTCTCTCACACTCTTTTCAATCCATTCGTATCAATAATTCATTTCGTGTTCTTGCAGGCCATGGTTCCCTTTCAGGCGTTGCAAGCCTTCGGTGTTGCCGTCGACGCCGTCTGTCCCGGAAAGAAGGCCAACGATGTCTGCCGCACCGCCGTCCATGTACTTTCCGGTGCTCAGGTCTCTGTCATCTTCTTCTCTGCCTTACATAGTATTACCAAATTCCGATTATTCAATTGTGTAATTTAATTTAGGCTTAATCAAGTTTTTATTAATATATTTTCGGTTAAAATATTTTTTTATTTTCCTCTAATTATTTCTGCGGTTTGAATTTTCACTGTTGTTTTTGTTATCCTAATTTCAATCAGTGTCATCTCTCGTTTTTTTTCTTCAATCTTCTCCCATTTTTTTATCTTCCTCACGGGGAGGTGAAGAACGAATTGACTGGGAAATCGGAGGAGATTGAAGAAAGGATGAACAAATTGATTTATTGTTTTATAAGTTAAATGATCACTCTTGCTGACAGCAAAAATCAATTGAGAGGTAATTAAAAAAAATAAAAAATATTTTAACACTTAATTGAAGGAAAGCTTTTAATAAAGACACATTTGAAAAAATTGCAAATTCATGTGTCGTAAAACTTAACTAAGTCTTGAATTTATTTGACAAAATAAGGTTTGAATTGATTTGTAAAATGTAAGGCTTGACTTGATTTGTAATTCTTTTATGGATGAATAGAGCTTTAACCTTTTGGTATGGTGAGAAATAAAAAATATAAATGAGTCATGTATAACTGGACATGGATGGTCAAGAATACTAAATATAAACTTTTTTTATTTAACCTGAATTGTTTAAACATGATTTATAATTATCTATATTTGTAGTTTTCATTTCTCATAATAAAACAAAGTATGGTCTTATGTCTTCTCTTCAACTTAAAGTCAAATCTAATATGATTGTATAGGTTTAGAGAAAAAAGACTTTTTGGACAGTTTAGTATGTGGATTTCATTTTCTATTTTCACTTTTAATTACAAAGAAAATGAAATGGAGAAAAAAAAGTTGTTTTTCTCTCGGACAGAGTTTTGAAAATAGGAAACAGAAAAATAGGTTGTCATTTTTTGTATTTAATATTTAAAAGTGAAAACAACAAATGTTTCCTTAAGCTAAACGACTCCCAATTAATCAATTCCCAGAATTTTAGTTCTAAAAATAGTACTTTTAGTAAACTTTGGGGAAGTTTTAATTTTGGTTGATGCCTTTTGGTTGCTTTCAGACCTATACTGAGACAGTTGGTCACAATTTTGCACTGAATGCAACGTTTGATGAAGTTAATGCTGCAAGCTATGATGGTTTGTTTTTGCCGGGTGGGAGGGCTCCAGAGTATCTTGCTCATATTCCTAGTGTTGTAGAGCTGGTGACCAAGTTTGCCAGTCTGGGAAAACAAATTGCTAGCATTTGTCATGGACAATTGATTCTGGCTGCTGCTGCTGGAGTGGTTAAAGGTCGCAAGTGCACAGCTTTTCCTCCTGTTAAACCAGTACTGGTTGCTGCTGGTGCTCATTGGGTTGAACCTGACACCATGGCAGCAACAGTGGTGGATGGTAATCTCATTACTACACCTAGTTATGAAGGCCACCCTGAACTTATTCGCCATTTTGTGAAGGCATTAGGAGGCACAATAAGCGGTTCTGATAGAAAAATCCTCTTTATTTGTGGGGTATGTTCAAATTTTTCTCATGTTGCTTAAGCTGATAATCATGGGCTTGCCTTACTTCTCTTGGCATGACGAGTTGTAGGAGTAGAATTTTCAGGCATAGAGCTGAGACTATCTACTTTTTGTTTGAGAGATCCTTAGCCACACATGGTGTAAGAGTATCATTTTACACTATTGTGTAATTCCACCTAAATTCTGTAGGCCATTTGCCTCAGTTATTGCACCCAGTGTACTCAATAATTTTTTTTTTTTTTTCATCTTTCTTTCTTTCTTTCACTTTTATTGCAATGATAATAGATGTTTGCAGGATTACATGGAAGATTATGAGGTCAAGGTTCCTTTTCAGTCCCTTCAGGCTTTAGGATGCCATGTTGATGCAGTTTGCCCCTCAAAGAAGGCTGGTGACACTTGCCCAACTGCTGTTCATGATTTTGAAGGAGATCAAACTTACAGTGAGAAGCCAGGACATGCATTTACTTTAACAGCAACCTTTGATGATGTGGATCCTTCGAGCTATGACGCTCTTGTCATCCCTGGAGGTCGAGCACCTGAGTATTTGGCTTTGAATGAGTCAGTCATTGCCATAGTGAAGCATTTCTTTGAAAACAAGAAGCCAGTGGCATCTATCTGTCATGGCCAACAGATTTTATCTGCAGCTGGTGTTCTCAAGGTATTATTACTTATATCAAAATCAATCTGTTATGTTCACTCATAAACGAAAATAGAGCATGGATTGCATATCTTGAGGTAATCTTGAAGTTCAGGCATTTTACTACTGTTTTTATGCTCTGGTCATTCTATACTTGTTTCTAGTTATCTTTCTAATCTTGAAGTTGAGGCATTTTGTGACTTTAGTTATTTGTTCTAACAGTATCAAAACAATTCTTTTGAATTGTTGGATTACTGAGGTGTAACTAGTAAGACCTAGCTAGTAAGAAGTTATTACTTATGATAATTTATTGGATTATGTTCATTTCCTTAAATAAGTCATGCAGGCTTTCTTTGAATTTTGTTATCACAGTTTTTGTCCCTGTCTTCATTCCGGAGTTGCTTGATAGCAACATACATCATGCATGAATTGAGAATCACAGCATCTGCTTTGCAGACTTATAGATAATGAAATTCATGCAATCAGCTTCTGTGTGACTTCATCTCCTGGTGTATTTTGTGTCCATGAAGTGCTAGCATTACTTTTGTTACTCAAATTTATTCCTATCTTACTTCTATCTCACTTGGCCAGTCGTCTAGCTCTTGTATACCCTTTTTTCTTGCTTGCTTGGATAATTGGATTGTAATCCTAAGTTATGTTCATCCGATATTTCTCTTTCTTTGCCCCTATCTCCCATCAAGGAGCAGAAGGAATGGTAATATATAGAATTAATCTTAGAGAAATTAAATACACGTGGAACTGGACAGATGTTAACCAAGACTCTGTAAATTGCTTCTTTTGTTGATTGTTTCCAATTGTCCTTCTATTATGAATTGATTAAATCTTTGGTCATGTGAGCATCCTCATTTTCTAGAATTATAACTTATAATACTGTCTGGTGTGATTAATTCTGCTGCTCTTGAAATGCCTGATGAATTGATGAATTCTATTATTACTGTCTTGATGCTATGATTAGTTATGAGATCTTGTATATTCAATGATGTCTTGTTTTGTTACTTTTATTTTTCTTAATTTCCTACACATAATCTTTTGGTGAAAGTAGGCAGTAAAACACATACTGATAATCATTTAATATTATGGATAAAAAATCTAGGATATTTTTGTCATTCCTATATTTCATTTTATCATCTATTGCCACGGGACTTCAAAATCTAGCACTACTATTTTTTGCCATTGCTTTTTGGATAAGTGAGTGATGTGAAATGGATGGTAGTATGAATTCTTAGTTCTATGCTGACATACATTTTTACTGTTACAGGGAAGGAAATGCACTGCTTATCCGGCTGTGAAGCTTAATGTGGTTCTGTCAGGAGCAACATGGCTGGAGCCTGACCCTATACATCGCTGCTTCACTGATGGAAATCTGGTTACTGGAGCTGCATGGCCAGGGCACCCTGAGTTCATTTCTCAGTTAATCGCGCTCCTTGGTATTCAAGTATCTTTCTAGCTGCACTTTGTGATGTATTTAATTACCAGTGAAAAATGATTAGCAGTTTCTGTGAGCATTTTGTATCAAATATTATAAATATGTGGATGCGTTTTCCTGTACTGTATTTGAAGGACCTATAATGTGCAAGTGCATCATGCACTTGTTACTTTGAACATTTGTAGTATGAGTTTCTGTTCCTCTATAATAAAACTATTATGCAGTATTTAGACCTGGAAATCATTATTCGTTCATAAAGTAAATAATGATGCATTTTACTACACTAAATTTAACATTTTGCTGCATTTGGTGTAGTAAAGTAAATTTCAAAAAAGAGAATTACTACGGAATGATTTTATTAGAGAGGAGCCAAGTTCAGCTAGTTAGCTAGTTTGCAATTTTTTGTGAAATTATTATTTTTCAAAATTATCACTAGTTGGTCTCTTTAATGTACATACCTCAAAACAAAATACATACTCTAATTACTCTTGACATGATCATAAACAAATAATTATTTGTTACAGTAAATTTACCTTTTATCTAGTTTGTAATAATGTTTTAAAATTTTAAACTTGGCTGATAGTTTATCTTTATCTTTTACATTAGTATGAGCCAATAATGATTTACTGGTCCAAAATCTTAAGTATATATATGATAGTTATATTGATCGCACTCCTTGGTATTCAAGTATCTTTCTAGCTGCACTTTGTGATGTAATTAATTACCAGTGAAACATGATTAGCCGTTTCTATGAGCATTTTGTATCAAATATTATAAATACGTGGACGCGTTTTATTGTACTGTATTTGAAGGATCTATAACGTGGAAGTACATCATGCACTTGTTACTTTGAGCATTTGGTGGTGGTGGTGACTAGTATGAGTTTCCGTTCCTCTATAATAAAACTATTATGCTTTAGGCCAGGAAATCATTATTCGTTCATAAAAGTAAATAATTATGCATTTTACTACACTAAATTTAACATTTTACTGCATTTGGTGTAGTATAGTAAATTTCAAAATAGAGGATTACATGTGAATATCTGTACATGTACAGAATGATTTTATTAGAGGAGCCAAGTTCAGCTAGTTTGCAATTTTTTTTCTGAAATTATTATTTTTCTCAATTATCACTAGGTGGACTCTTCGATGATACGTAGTCTTGATATATCTTAATTCATATAAAATGCTTTCATAAATCATTTCTAATATTAATTCACGATGAACATTATTCCTCTATAATACATACCACAAAAAACAAAATACATACTCTAATCAATCACTCTTGACATGATGATACACAAATAATTAATTGTTACAGTATAATAGTTTTACCTTTTATCTAGTTTGTAATGATGCTTTAAAATTTTAAACTTGGTTGATAGTTTATCTTTATCTGTTACATTAATATGAGTCAACAATGATTTACTGGTCCAAAATCTTAAGTATATATATGATAGTTACATTATCACATGTATGTGACATGTTATAATTTTATTGTTCAAAACTACACATGATATGATGGTTTCAGACAGTCCAAGAATTTCTCCACAATTTGACAAAAGCATTCTTAATTTTTATTCTCAATTTTATACTCCACTTATAAATCAACAGTAGTTCCTAATTAACATCATAATTTCTACCTTGGGCTATTGATAAACAACTGGAATGAAAGCAATCTTTGTCTACTTTATTATTGGTTCAGTTCGTCAAGATCCTTCATTTCATTGGTCCCATAGTCAACGTGCTGATAGAACAGAAATGGAGGCAGTGGCATTAGATGAAGAGCCACTGGTTGAGCTAGACTTGCTTTCCCGAGTCTTCATATTCGTTTCAACAAACACAGGCATAGTTGGTCGCAGGTTGTCCACTAAACTCTTGCTCTTGAGTAGCACTACTACTTCAGACATTGTTGGTCTCGATGCAGCTGATGCCTGAGTGCATAACAGTGCTATTTCTATGATTTTCCTAACATCTTCTGTATCATACTCATTAGGCTCCATGGCCTTGTCCACCAGCTCTAAGTGCATGCCTCTCTCATGCAATTTCCATGCCTAACAAGTGAAAATCAATGGTCAACCATCCTATATGAAAAAGCTAACAAATCCACTACATATGAGAAATCACTTACTCGTTGAAGTAGGTATTCACGACTATCCTCGTCACCCTTCACATCGGTACTCTTTTGACCACTAATGATTTCTAGGACAACAATACCATAACTGTAGGTATCAGCCTTCTCTGATAATTGACCATGAATTGCATACTCAGGTGCTGTGTATCCCCTGACAAGTGTATCATATATAGTAAAACATGATTCAGAAATATATCTTGTTTGATTTTCCCACATCAGGTTTTAATTGTCCCTTTTGCTAGGACTTGATGTTGTTCAAGTTTAAATGGATGCAATTGTTTTGACTTACAATGTTCCTGCAAATCTTGTGCTAAGATGGGAACGATCCTCTGGCAGAAGCCTTGCCAATCCAAAATCAGCAATTTTGGGTTGGAAATCATCATCCAAAAGGATATTAGAAGTCTTGATATCTCTATGTATGATGGACACGTGGAATTCCTCATGTAGATATGCGAGTCCCCTTGCTGTGCCTAAAATTATATCATAGCGTTGTTTCCAACTGAGGGAAGCTTTTCTATTACCTGTTTATTTGCCAAGTAAGATTGTTGCCAGATAGGAAAGAAAATGAATAAATATGTATAAAGAAAATGAATTTTTCCTTAGTGTTTGGCATGAATTATGTACCGAATAAGAATTTGTCAAGACTGCTATTTGCCATGTACTCATAAACCAAGATTCTCTCTTGGCCTTTGCTGCAACAACCAAGAAGTCTAACGAGATTCCGATGATGAACATTACTTATAAGCTTTACTTCACCTTCAAAATCATCCTCCATCTTGCTTGATTTCCCTAAAACTAGTTTTTTTACGGCAACAACTTTTCCATTTTTCAGAGTACCCTGTTAAAAGTAAGGGAAAGTGTTTTCTCTTCCGGTTTTAGATATATCTCAGATAGGATATATATTTTTCTATTGAAAAATACAAGATAAATTTACCTTGTATACATCACCAAAACCTCCTTCTCCAAGTTTGTTTTCAGCACTGAAGTTTTTGGTTGCAGCTTTCAAATCATTATACTTGTAGTTAACTGGACCTTTCAACTCAGTTGCTCCCAATATGTCACCTGCTACGGAACAACCGTGTTTAGATTTTACAATAAATATTCAAATCCAATCATGAAAGAATTAGGAAACAGAATAAGGAAGTTCCAATTACAGATATATTGCATAGGAAAATAAAGATGTTATGAACAAATAAGTTTCTGTCGTACTATTGTAAATACATCTTCTCTTTAAAACAGCATTAAAAATACAAACTAGGAAGTAATTAATCTCAAGCATTACATTGAAGACTTTTCCACATGTACGTACCTCTAGGAACCCTCTTTGGTTTTGTAAACCATCGCCATGCAAAAAACACACAGAGGAGAACAACAACACCTCCAACACTGCCACCAATTATAGCCCACTTCTTGCCTGAATCTCCTGCAATACAGTAAAAATTTGATATCAGCTCCAAAATTGTAGTCGGGGTATTCACACAAAAATCAAATATGTTTTTTATTAGGCACTTCATTTTTATTTTCAAAATTCATATTGAAAATGGTTAAAACAATTAAAAGCAGTAAGCTGTTTTTTTGTTTAGGTTTAATGTATTTATTAGTTCTAGCAACACGAAACTTTAATTTTAACCTTCTAAAGATTTTCTTGCCTTCATTTTTATAAAATTATTTATTTTTTAAACAGGCTTGATTACTCTATATTAATAACAAGATGACAGAAACACTTCATTTTTAAACTGATACTTAATGTATGTGGATGTATACTACATAGTAAACTGAAGATTGAGATATTTCTAAAAAGTAAATTTGTGAAAATGAAACTAAAGACTATAAAACGAAAATCTGCATTATTTACAGTGAATAAAAGTAAGTTTAAACTATAGAAAAGGTTTTAATAAACCATATAACCCAACCATTTTGATCCAAATATACATAAAACATTGTACAACTTTACCTTGTTTTAAATAGGGTGCAATATCAATGGTTTGATTATCAGCAAAGAAGGGTGTGGTGGAGTATCTCATGAAACAGCCAGCATCATATGCTCTACCCTCTGTGTTGGGAAGACAACTTTCTAAGTTGTTGAATCCAATTTGCATGCAACTGAGACATTTATCCTCGGTTGCAGTTTCAACACACTGTGCAACAGCATAAATTGCAGTACCATTAGCCACCTGTGTCTTAGTAGCTGCATAAAACCCTTTGATTTTTGGTGTTGCTGTTTGGATATCCGTGAGAACTTGTTGTCCAACTGATCTAAAATCACTGGCATTTGAAGTGATGTTTCCACATGATACACCATTGCCAACTTCATTGGTCTGATCGTAGAACCTCTCGCTCTCATACCTACCTCATCACATTTTGATAATATATATCCAACATTAAAAGTAATGATCAAATCCTCAACATGGTCTCACACTAATGTCTTAAACTAAACACTTTCAGAGTCAACTTTCATACTTTCATCTAATTACAAACTCTTACACTAGTTAACTTATCATGTTTTAAAAAAAATTAATCAATGATAATTTTCCATTGGTAGATAGAGTGATTTTTTTTTTTTTTATTCTGACTCCAGCATTAATACAAAACAATTCACAAATATATGAACTGAATCACGGGAAAAATGATTTTTTTTTTCTCAAATAGTCTTTATTATAAGTTTGACTATTGGGTTGCCTGGCCTAAAAAAAAATAATGTTCGATTATTATTTTGTGTTATAAGGTTTAATGCGATTTTGATAGATGTGGATGGAAAAATTTTGTTAGAAGAGATAAAACTGATTAACTGTTAATGGTTGTCTACATATATGGATTTCATTTATTTATTCGATATAAGAAAGTTTAAATTCAAATTAAAATATTTTTCATCTATTTTATTTTTTTACTGTATTTTATATCTTCCTTTATTATTTTCAATAAATGAAGATCAGAAATGCAGATTTCTTTCTTCTATATGACTAACTCGGGGCGAGGCGGAAGGTAGAATAGAAAAACTCTATTATTATGGAAAAAGTCAATTATATATACGTCAACCAATTAATCAAGTTATTAGAATAATAATTTTTAACATAAATATTATAAAAATTAACATTTTTTTATATATTAGTTTATGATTAGATAATAATATAAATTTTATGGCACAAGTACATTTATATTAAATTCTATCATTATTATATTTCTTCAACATTTTAATTATACTATACTTTTTTTTTTCTTCATCAAATTATTATCTTATTTCACATGCTCTCCGTATAATTCATATCTTTCTTACAAAGAAAGTGTTTTGTTCAAATTGAGATGAACTTGTATCATTCAATATATATATATATATATATATATATATATATATATATATATATATATATATATATATATATATATATATATATATATATAATTATAATTATAATTTAATAGTTGATGAAATTGTGTTTCATTTAAAGTTGTTGATAACATAATAATTCTTACCGTCGAAAATCATCATCGATCATGTTCAACATGAGAACTTATTTGATAATAAGCTTCAGACGTGTGTATATATAACATGTAAGTTTTTGTGATAACGTTGGGTGTTTATGTTTCTTGAAACTATGGATGCTATGTACCTGAGGAAGCAACCGTCGTAGATGACTCTGGCGCCGTTGGCGGCGGAGCAGTTGCGGATTTGGGTGGAGGCGGTGTTGAAGCAAGAAAGACAATCATTTTTGGAGAGATAGTTTCTGCATTGAAACATAGCATATATGAGAACCTCTCCTATGGCTTGCTGTGCTGTGCCAAAGTGCTTGCTATCATTGCTAATATCTCCTCTAAGCTCTGCAAATGTTCCGTTGATATTGTCATAGAAACTCCTTACGTTGGAAGCGTTGTATGTGCTGCACCCAGTGTTTATCAGAAGTGTCTGTGGATCACCCCTTACACCACTGCTCCACAACATCATAGTTAACACAATCAGCTTTAGTTCAAACATCATGTTTCTGTCTGGTTTCAGAGAGAATGAACAACAATATTGGTTTTCACACTGTGTTATATACATACATACACACATATGACTTGGCACATATGTGTTAATCAGCTACAGACAGAGAAGAAAGTGAACCCTAGAGTACGTCCAAAGATCGAGGACGATGTTTTTCTTATATTATATATATAGTCAAAATGTCATCAAATACACCATAAGGAAATAACCAATAATAATTGGTAAAATAATTTATTATTATTATTATGAATATGTATTTTTATTTATCTTAACATATTTAAATTGAAATTTAAATATTTAAATACCAGTTCAAATTAGTTTCTGAACAGTTTTCACTACTTACAGACCAATTTTTAAGTGGTATGAGAACGTGAAAGCAGATTATACTACTCTTTTATCTGTAGAACTTGTTGTTATGGTTTAAATAAGTGAGATGCCAAATTAGAGTTTCGAGTAAACAGCTGAATTAAAGTGGAAAGAATTTTACTGGCGGTATAATTTACTATATTTTATTTACATCTGACCATTTTTCTTTATTGGTAAATGATAATTTTTTTAAGATAAAAGTTTGCCGTTGCTTCGTGCACCATATGTATTGTTTTCTGTACTTAATAAATACTTAATTTATCAACGATCTTCCCATTATTTTTATTTTAAAATTTATTTATTAAATATTTTTTTCTCTCTTACTGTAAATTATTTAAACAATAAATACAATCAAGTAAAATATTATTAACTTCTTTTTTTATTAATAAATAATAAAAAACTTTATTGATAAATAATAAAAAAAATTTAATAAATATTAAGAAATATTTATATTTTTTTAAATAACATTGAATTAATTATAAAAAAATTAAATATTTGAAAATAATATGTTTAACTAATTTTTAAAATTAATCATATTAAATTATAAATATCTTAATAATATCTAATATTATTTTTATTATTGAAATAAAATATAAAAAATATTTATGTAGACGTGAGAAGAAAAAAAATTATTTAATATATGAAGTAACAAAAACATTATTAGGATTTTAAAAATTTATTAAATAAAAAAATAGTTTGTATGCAGTAAAAATTTGTTATAAAATTGATCATTTTGTATTAAAGTCATTGAAAAATAGTGTGCTGTCTGTGATGATTGAGAAGTTATATTAATGATTAAAAGGTTTTTATTTTATATTTTTGTAGACATCAGAAATGTGAGTAGGAGAGGCGTGAAATTTTACACATCTTAGGAAAATATTCACATATTACGTAAAAGTCAAAAATGAGAGCAGCTACGTGTTGACTACGGTTTCTAGAGTCAATGCTCATTTATTGGCCTCCCTTGTCATCATCTAATATCACCAAAATACACTAAAATTCTTTTACAATGTGGACTAGTATACACGTCATCCTTATCATATAATAATTATAATTATAATTACTATTTTTTAATATTGTTTTTTAATATTTTGTGTTAATAAATTTTTTTAGTATTATAACATTATATTATACTTAGTGTATAAATCCTTAACTATTTGTATTTAAGTTTTTTGTTAAACAAAAAAAAAAGAGTATGCAGGTAATAAATTGTGTAGAAACTATTTAGTTCTATCTCCAATTAATATTTAAGACAAGACCTTTTCTTTCCTTTTTTTCATATTAAGACAAGGCTTAGCGTAACTTGCTTGACAAATTGAAATAAAATGTCATTTAAAATAAGTTATTTAATAAAATACGTTCGGCGTTTTTGAAATAGTCTTTTTCTTTGTTAGACTATGTGCATGTTTATGAAAACCAACTAGTCTCAGAAATAGTAGGTCCAAAGCTTTTAACATGATAATAATATTTATTAATAATTAATTCGTGTTATTATAATAATGATCGGCATGAAAAACAATAAAGATGTATACACTTGAATTTGAATAAACTCATCATCTAATCTAATATTTTTTTGAAGTTGAGTAAATATTTTTTAAATAAATTATGTAATTTTTGTAAATAAAATTTGACAAAAGCTTATAGTTACAAATTAAATATCAAAACTAAAATAAACTAAATATATTAAACAATATACTTTAAAATAAATAATTTTCAACGAATGGAGTTAAATTTTAAAATACACAATTTGTCACTTAACTGATAAAAAATTAAATTAGGTTGAATTTAATTCAATGAGAATGACCAATAAGTATTTTTTGACCAGTGAGGAAAGGAAACTAAAACATTTTTGTTTAGAAATATGTATCATCCAAGGATGAAACAAATTGTTTTGCTAGAAAATGGTATTATATATCTATATGGTGAGTGATCCGAATTCACAACTATACATTACTTTAATATTAAAAAACTTGGTCGTGAAGAGTTTTCGTAATCAAATATAGTTGTTTTTTTTTTCTTATTTATAGAAATTATATATATATATATATATATATATATATATATATATA
>Ga0209489_108031_pt1 | contig 14955 bp, 9 predicted proteins | sample SiratrowhiteBW_FD_187527 | JGI IMG/M metagenome (GOLD analysis project Ga0209489, IMG submission 187527) | Root nodule microbial communities of legume samples collected from California, USA - Siratro white BW (SPAdes) (version 2) | ecosystem: Host-associated > Plants > Roots > Nodule | place: USA... | reverse complement strand
TTGCATTTGATCAAAATCTTTAAGGTTCTTGCATAATCAGTACACTGTCTGTTTCTGAATTTTAATCTGGTTTTCAGTACACTGGTTTTCCAGATTTCATATTTGTCTGCAGTACACTGATTCTGTGTGATTGGTGTTAATATTTGTTAATTGTTTGAACCTCTGCAGATTACATTATAAGTTTCTTTTAAGAATTTGTATTCTTACATTAAAAAGCAAGTTTGTGAAAAGAAGTGAAAAGGGTTCAATTCACCCCCCCCCTCTTGAACTTAGGCCAAATACTTACTTTAACAAAAAGTGTCCTTGTCTTTGGACTGGATGCTTCTCAACTATTCACTGCCAACTTCAGTAAGCATTACATTCCTTGGACGTGAAAGTAATCATAATTGATAGTTGCTTTAACTTCCCGCCATTATTGCCAAAATGGTTGTATTGTCAGTTCACTAAGCAAAACCAAAAACCAATGTTGTTTTCATTACCACCATTCCATATCAAAAACTCCAGCTTCAATACTTGCATTACATGCTGTTGTTATTGTCACCAAAATCACACCAACCACATTAACTTCTCTCAATCGTAACCTAGCATTGAGGACAGGTCCAACTTTAATCACGCAACAACCACAGGTCAGTATTGCTGTGTATTTATTTCGATTTAAATGACACTTGAAATGGTTCAATGACATTTTAGAATGTATAAGGGTTAAATAAATGCAACCTGAAACTATATTCAACTGTGTTCTTGATCTAACAAACAATGTCATTTAATCTGTACATGTCATGTGTTATTGTAATGACCGTAGTGTTCACGTTCGTGGGTCCATCACATACATAATGTTGTATTGAAAAGTATATTCCAACTTGAATGTGTTATAATAATTTTTTGAACAAATGAAACATATTGTCGTATTTGGTCATAAAGTGTTGTTGAGTTAATCACATAATAAGGCGTGGTTATACATATGTTATTTCGTAATTTTGTAAGTGAACAATATCTACTTTTTTTCAGACCATGGACTATTCAATACATGTTGTTCCACCAAGTGAGGATGACCTTTATCCACTAACATACATATCAGGAAATAACGTTCAGGACGAGGGAAATGAAGTTCATAATGATAATGTTTCAAGTGATGGTATACAACTTCTCCCAATAGTTGGCATGTCTTTTGATAGTGCAAATGATGTCAAAACATTATATCGAAAGTACGACATACAACAAGGTTTTGGAATAAGGACAAGAACCTCAAAGAAGGGGTCTGACAACGAACTTAGGTACATAATGCTAGTGTGTGCAAGAGCAGGCACATATGTTTCTGCCATCCCAACAGAAGTGTCAACACAACCAACTCAGACAGTTCAGTGTGGTGCCCACATCAAAGCTGGCAAGAAAGATGGAAAGTGGTATATTATGTCCGTTAATCACCAGCACTCCCACGAATTAAGCCCAACCAAATCGAAAATGTTTCGTGGCAATAGGACAATAAATCTACAAGCAAAGAGAACACTTGATATCAATGACGATGCTGGTGTATGAATAAACAAGACTTATAGGTCACTAGTTTCATCTGCCGGAGGGTATGACAATATGAAATTTATTGAGAGGGATGTTCGCAATTATGTCAGTCAACAGCGAAGGGCATTGGGTAAGCACGGTGATGCAAAAGCGTTACTAAGCCATTTTTCACGGATGTCATAACTGAATAAAGATTTCTATTTCGAGATTGATATAGATAATGATAGCCGCATACACAATGTGTTCTAGGCCGATGCACGAACAAGGACAGCGTGTGAATATTTTGGAGATGTCATTTCTTTCGATACCACGTATCTTACTAATAAATATGACATGCCTTTTGCACCATTTGTTGGGGTAAATCATCACGGGCAGTTAATATTGTTAGGATGTGGGTTGTTGTCCTCTGAAGACACAAGTTCCTTTGTTTGCTTGTTTGAAAGTTGGCTGAGATGTATGTATGATAAACCACCAGAAGGCATTGTCACTGATCAATGTAAAGCGATGCATAATGTAATACAACGTGTATTCCCAAATACAAGGCATAGGTGGTGCTCATGGCACATAATGAAGAAGATCCCCGAAAAGCTGCAAGGGTATGTGAAATAAATACAAGGATATCAAACACATGCTTAAAAGTGTGGTATATGAATCTTCAACTGTTGCTCAATTTGATAGTGAGTGGGACAGGTTCATAACCAAATTTGACTTGGTTGGAAATGAGTGGTTGAAAAATCTATATGGTGAACGACATAGGTGGGTTCCTTGTTATTTGAAACAACATTTTTGGGTGGAATGTCCACTACACAAAGGAGTGAAAGCATGAATGCGTTTTTTGATGGGTACATCAATTCCACGACCACACTCCAACAGTTTGTTCATCAGTATGACAATGCATTGCAACACAATGCGGAAAAAGAGTATGAAGCATACTTTGCATCGATGACTACAGTTATTCCCTGTGGATCTCAATCGCTGCTTGAAAGACAATTTCAAACACAATACACAGATTCTAAATTCCATGAAATACAACTGGAATTCAGAGGGAAAATGAATTGTGTTGTTGACAAAGTCTTTGTGGAGGGCCAAGCATGTAGGTACGATGTTGTGGAGGAGGCAATTCAGAACGGAAAGCCTGAGCATAAGAATTTCGTTGTTGGTTTCAACCGATCAAACTTCAACATCAATTGCAGCTGCTTACTATTTGAATTTAAGGGAATTATATGTCGCCACGCATTACTGGTATTTGCACAGGAAAGGGTTAATAAAGCTCCTGAAAAGTATGTACTTAGTAGGTGGAGCAAAAATGTACGCAGAAGACACAACTACATTAGAGCTTCATATGGTCTAAAACACAAAGAACCACATATTGAAAGGTATGATGCTCTATGTAAACGGTTTTATGAAATAGCAGAATGTGCTTGTGAGTCAGAGGACACAACTGAATTGCTACACCAACATATCAATGATTTTGCCTCTACAATGACAGAGAAAAAACACAAATCAAGAAAGAAGAACAAATCATCACACGATGTTGTATCTGAAGTGCTCCCAACCCCCAACTCACCCCTGTCATACACTGAAAATGTAGATTGTTCAATCCGTAGTCCTAAGGTTGTTAATAGAAAGGGACACCCAAGCTCTTCAAGATTGAAGTCAAGGTGTGAAGTTGGTGGAAGACCAAAGAGGACAACAAAGGCCACGACGGTTGAAACAAGACATGCACAAATGACTTCCTCAGTTGTCCACGTTGCAAATGACGTCCCAATGAACACAACAATATCCAACTACGATGGCTTCCAATCGGTTAGATTACCTTTCAAATGTGTTGATTGTGTGTTTTTTTAGTCAGAATTGGAGTACCTCATGTCTAACCAATGCAGGTGTCACATGTGGTGGGTGTCGGTTTCATGTCACTGCTGAACTCATTACACACAGATGCTCATCAAAGAGGGAATTGAAGTTTCTATGTTGTTGTACACATTTTGGCATATTTTGAAGATGATGTGACATTTGTCTTTGTTATCTTTTATTTGATATATTGTAATACATGACTTATGTCACAAACAATGTCATTTGTTAAGTTATTAAACTATTTGTTAAATGGTTGAAAGATATGTTCAGTTGATCATATAATAACACATGGTTAAACATATAATGTGGAACTGTTGTCTGTAGCCAAATCGGTGAAGCAACAGTAAATTGTCTGTAGCCAGATTACACACTTTGTACCACTTCAATGAATGTCACATATGGTCATTAAATGTGGTCCAGTTAATCACATAATAAGGAATGATTAAACATATACTGCGAAAAAATATGTGGACATTAATCTATTTTAATGTGTCTTATCTAATATGACACAGTGATCCATTTTTTAATTCAAAAATAAATTTAAATATTAATTTTATTATATAATATAGAAAAAGATAAATATGTAGTCATAATATAGGTTTAATGTCCATAATTTAAGTTTCGATTATTTTTTCTTCATATAAAATTAATAATTCTTTTAATCTGTTAAATTATATATATGACAAAATTAATTACTCAAATATTTAAATTAATTAATTTAGTTGTCAGATTATTTGTTAAGTGGTCTAAAAGATATGTTCAGGTAATCATATAATAACACATGCTCAAACACTTACTGCGGAAGTCTTTCTGAAGCCAAATCACTGAGGTAACAACAAATTGTCTGAGCCAATGGTCATAAAATGTGGTACACTTAATCACATAATAACGAATGGTTAAACATTTATTGTGAACAAATTTGTCGACAAATTTGCCTTAAGCGAGTGGGGTTCAAAAACACTGCAATACACCTGGACAGACATCATGCGCCATGACCACCACTAGGTCTACGAAATGTTTAACCATGTTCAATTAAGTGGTTATTTCGGCTGAACTTTCTGACCACCCATCACAATAGGCAGTTATGTGGCTCCCTCACCTCCATAAAGGGGAATCCCTTACATCTTTGGACAATGGCGTTGAATACAAGTTGACATACCAACCACAACAATGAATGGTATAGTCATCCGCACCATGACCACTGATGGACATACTACGTGTTTAATCCTGTGCATGTAAGTGTTTAAGTGGGTTACATTTTTTTACCACTAATCACATTGATGAATTGTGTGGGACCTAAACTCTTGAACCATGACAACCGATCCAAATACATATGTTTAACCAAATTTATTTAAGTCTTTATGTGAACACAATTTCCTCAAGATCTATAACTGTGACTAACTCACATGTCTAACATCCGAAAGTTCAATTTCCATTCATGCATTGGTTAGTGGTTAATTTCAACAGGATATGAACATTGACTTCAAGTTATCAAGTCAGTTAAAAAAAACCACCACATATTAACACCACAGGTGGGTTACAATTTCTGGCTACAAATGTCTTTAACCAAATTACAACTATATATAACTGCATTCATGAGTATCGAATACAAACATATGTTCATCAGTCATTCACATTATAACATATTATAAGAGCTTAAATTCCTCCAACACTCTTTGTCGACGTAGATTGTCATCATGGAGGACCCATTTGCATACAAGATCTTCTCGATATGTTTGAAGTTGTTTATGCAAAAATAACAAAATAAATCAACATCCATCAATGAAAAATAATAAAATCAAAACTGCAATCACAAAAGAGACATAAACTATAATGAAATGATAAACTAACCGACGACAACTCAGGCATGGTCTTCCCATCATACCGAGGCACACCGTCCCAAACTTCCATACATTTAATCACAATTAACCCACAATCATAGCTGCAGACCATCAACAATATTAAAACAGTATAAAACACATCATTGCCTATATTTAAGAAAGCACATAACTCACAAATTTGGTTGACACGGGACATCGTCGTTCACGACTGAAATGGGGGGACCTTCCACACCTTCCTCCAACAAGCACAATAGATGATGAATTCTACTTGCCTGCAAACATTAAATTTAGTTACAAAATGTATACAATATAAAAAAAATACATGTTCAAGTACCATTGCATTGTCTAGTTCTGCACGCGATCCATCGTGGTCACCCATGGAGTCTATGACCATTAGCTCTCTACTACGACGCTTAAGGACATAGCACCACCAATGGTCATCATGAACTGCGGGAATAAACGCCTACAATCCAGACAACATTAACAAATAATGTGCAATAATAGCTAAACCTCATTTACACATCATTTCAAAGGAACTTACAAATTCACAAAACAAAAGCATCTCCAACTCCAATAAAGCACAGGGCATAAATATTTTGTAATCCTGATGATTCCAAGCTCTACATTTTGACGGTTCCAAAGTCATCTCTTTAAATATTTAGGTCTACAAATCATTACAATGACATTATTTTCACAAATAGACCTCATCAAGTTGATAAACTATTTAACATACAACACAAACTATTTAACATACCGCAAAAAAGGGATTGAAGAATACTCTACTGACAGTTCCCAACGTCTTCAACTCCTCAACCGTTAGGATGCTTGTTGCAAACCACATAACCTACACAAGTTGAACTTTTCATTTTAAACAACTAACCAAATACAAATTATTGAAATAAACTTGACTACTTACCATGTTGTCCAATTTTACCCTTGGTTTAAGGGAGTTTAAATTGGTTGTATTCAGCATTTGTCTACCAATATCAATTAACACCCTATGTAAACAGCAACAACTTCAAATAAACATATTTTTCTTATCAAAAACAAAAATTTAATGACATAAATATTTTTTATATCAAACAACCTGACTGAGTCCTTACGACGCCCTTTGGAGGTCACCAGCTTATACAACTTCTTGAAATCGACAGTGGGAAACCGTATAGTATAGCACACATATGACTGCAGCGGAGTCGGTGATGGAGTCCAGGAATATGGTCCCTCTTGGTGCACATTTGTACCCTCCTCTACATTGTATTGAAGGTAACCACCAATCACCGTAGGTGTTGCATTTGAAAAATATGGACCCCCTTGACTCATACCGCAATCATCCTGACCCATCGAAGAATCTGGTCCATCCTGCGCCATACTGGGTCCCTCCTGACCTACTCTACATTCGTCCTGACCCATACTTGGTCCCTCATCCCACCTATTGGGACCTGCCTCACCCGTACTAGGCCCCTCTCTCCAGGCATTGAACATCTGGTCTCTCAAAAGACGCATGTCTTCTTCAATGGACGCAATGCGAGCATAATTCAGATCAATTTTCTCTCGGCATTGAAGATGTTGAGCCATCAACCCATCCCAATCGTGTGAGGATGGAATGTTTCCACCCTCACTTTGTGGTGGACCTCCACCACGAATGGACTCAAGTGCTTCTCGCACTATATCCAAACCTCCCTCTTCCTCAGTCACATCCACTCCCATATAATCTGCAATGTCCAATAAAAAGTTGTCAACAAACCAAATAGTTTCATTTCAAAGTTAAATAAATAACCACATACACACCTCATTGTACAAGAAAACAGCTTCAATTTTAGAAGACCTAATCCTCAAAGAAGGCCATCCCAAAAAACGTGGAAATGAACTAAGTGTGCCCATCCCCAGATGTTGAACAGCCCACAACTATTGCAAACCAACACATTACATGAGCAATATAATTTTTTCAACAATATGTACAGAGCAATCACATTACCAATGAAACCAATATCAAAGGCACTAACCTGCAACAAAGGCACACATTCGAACAAGTATAGGTCGTGCATATTCCTTTGCTGGTGCAATACGTAAGAACATCTATCTAAACTACTCATTAACATTGAAAGTACTGCCCCTCCCCAATTATAAACATTGAGGTCCTCCAAATTATCTAACAAATAAAATGGATATGTACAAACAGTCCTAGAAGTCCTAGAGAAATAAAAAACAGCAAATGCAAGCAATATATAAAGCCTACAAAAGTCATCTAGTTTTTTTTTTTCGATTCATATTTCTATCTTTCAATTTGTCCACAATACCGCATACCGTAATATCGCTACCTTCAAACAAATTTGATACCAAACCTAAGTTATTATCCTCAATTCTAACCTCGCCACCACTTATACCCAAGCCTAAACCCATACAAACATCTACAACAGATAAAGGAACTAAATATTCCTTTATTCTAAAACTTTGGTCATTCGGAGACCACCGGTTTACCAACTCACGCAGCAATGAACAACTGATGTTAATTGGTTCTACCATGTGAGTAAGCCACTTAAACAGAGTTTTGTCCAACTTCTCCCTCTGCAAGTCAGACAATTTTCTATTGACTTCAACGATAATATCAGTATCCACTAGGTGGAATACTCTAATCTACAACATGGAAAACAAAATTTATGTCAAGTCTAAAAATTAAATCAAAAAATCAAATGCAAAAACACAACTGACTTGCCTTAGGTTCGTTGCCATCGACATTAGATCGTTGTGCGTCAGACCTTCTTCCAGCCATGCTTAACTTCAAACAAACCTAGTCATAAAATTACATAAACAGAATTCATATGTTGCACAATTTGTGTGTACAAAACAAATCATAAACTAAATGACATTAACACAAACAACATACTGTTTAACATTGTATAATTAAGTGTTTAACTAAGCATAAGGTTTTAACCACCATTCACAAGCACAAATTCAGTGCCCCCACACACTAAAAAAGCCTAAAATACTTAGATGTTTTCGACTGTTGATTTAAACAAAACTATGCCTTCTTCACCTACAACCAACTACGAATGCAATAACCCAAAGAACAACCGTATTGTGTCATGTCCAGTTTTGAACATACAAAATGTTTAACCTTGCCTACTTAAGTCTTTAAACAATAACAACTTTCTAACCACACATCATAAACACACCCATTTCTTAACAACTCACCAAACCAACGACGAAGCCACAATGGAGACGACGTTGCGACTGCAGTGCTCACTGTGAGGAGGGATTCTTGATTGGAACACGCAGATGATGAACAGATATGAGATTTTGATATCTCAGATTGAAAACCCCGATGTTCGACTCTGTGATTCGCTCTTCGTCGTATGGAGTCCAGTGCTCTGCGATAGAAAACCCCAATGTTCGACTCTGCAATTGGCTCTTCCTCGTATGGAGTCCGGTGCGACAGAAAACCCTAATGCCAATGTTTCCGATTGGCTCCAGTGCTCTACAGGCAAAACCTAATACTTCCACAGATTTTCACTCCACGCGGGCATTCTTTACCACATCATTGCTATTGCCCACGTCAGCGACACGTGGGCGCCAGCTAAGGTTGTCAAAAAGGTGGCGTCACGTGTGGTTGTCAAAATATCAGAACTCTAGATATAATTGGTTTCGAAGACTAAGTAAATCTATCGTTGATCAAAGTCATTTTGGAAATTGAGTACCAATTGGAAATCTAACATAACCATTAATTAAAATGACATTGATCTCTACTCAATATATGATAAATAATTATGTCACTAGTTATATTAATTGTGGAATGATAGATATTAAGTAAGTTAAATTATAATTGAATCATAATACTTATCTTAATATATTTTTAAGTAATAAGAATTGTGCTCTTAATATTAGTTATAATTTTTAACTTAGGGGTAAGAGCTTAGTTCAAAATTAGTATAAGAATTAAGGTCAAGAAGTAAAACAATTGTTACCCTGTACCAAAATAATTAGTGTTCATTATGGGTCAAAGAGAATGTTAAAAAAATTTATGATATATCAATCAAGGTAGAGAACAATATAAAAAAAATTGAAAGTACTCGTTTATTCAATCCATATGATGGATCAACAGATTCGAACAAACTTGTCAATACTTATCATATGTTTTGCACGTCATTTAAAGCGAAAGTTCTAAGTTGGTTTACACAACTCTTAAGATAGATTTTACATATATTTTTGTTTGATTTTTGAAAAAAAAATATTTTAAAGTTTACATTAATTTTACACATTTAATTAAGGTATCTTGAGGTGAATATTGTAAAATATTAGTATTTTTTTTTGTATAATCGATTCATTAAACGTGTCTTAAGGTGAATATTGTAAAATATTATTATTTTTTTTTTTTTGTATAATCGATTCATTAGACCCAAATTTGATTTTAAAGATATTATTTTAAAAAAATATATATTTTTTCATAATAAATTATAAATTATAGTGACTACTATTTTATCTTTTTAAAATTATTTTTGTCGTTGTGTGACATAACATGAAACTCAAGACATGCTATAATGATATTTATTATATTTTAATTTCGTTAACCATAGCTTAACTAAAATAACTTTCAATTACTTAACTTTACATCTCCCGAGCTACTTTGTTTCTCACATTCAACACCCAACTAAGATAATTTCCATCATCTTTTAATCATAATCTTTTAACTGTTGCAAAGTGACATCTATTTTAAAAAGAACTGGATGAAGATAGAAATTGTAAAAAAAAAAAAAAGTTTAAAAGAGAGAAAAAAAGAAACAAAAAAAAATATTTGGATGTAAGTGAGACAATGAAAAACAAAAATAAAAACTTACAATGTTTAAATTCTAATTTTTCCACTATAATACGGCAAAAGGATGAGATTTCAATAATAAAGTCTATTTAGACAAATATTTTGAAAATGATTTTATTTAGATAGTTTTTTGTTTTAATTGGCTTATTTGAAAAAAAAAAAAATTCCAAACACATCCGTCGGCTCCATCTTCCATGTTATCAATCGCACCATAAAATTTTGAATCAAACAAAATATTTATAAAAAGTATCGTTTCTTTTTTCTTCTTCAATCAAATACTATATCTTCCTATAGTTTAAATAAAAATATAAAATTAGTTACATACAACAATTTAAATTTTGGATAAAATACAAAAATACATATTCTTAGTAAATTTTAATGTTAAAAATAATTTAACCCTAACTCCCAACAGAATTTACTTTACATGTATTTAAAAATATTTTAACTAATTAATAGTACAAAATCATTTTCATTATAAATTAAATATTTATTATCCATTATTTTAAAATTAATTATCTTTAATTATTATCTTGTATATCGCTAACAATTTTATTATTTTAATTCTTATATTTAAAATAACTTTTATAACATTTTCACAAATTTTTTAGAAGACAAAATTAACATATTCTGCTATAAATATAACTGGTGTCATTTTTTTTCAAATTTAAAGTTTAATATCAATAATAAGTCATTTAATAAAATAAAAATCATGAAAAAGAAACTTCGAATTTAATTTAAAAAAAAATACCAACTACACCTATAATAAAGTATGTTAATTTTGTACCTTTTTGTAAATTCCTTTAATCTTTACTTATATTATTATAGATGAGAATAAAATAGAATAACAATAATATCGCATATTAATAAAATATATTCTAACTAGATGAACCAAACCACAGAGTAATTAAGCAAATTAATCAATTAAAGCAAATTGTAAATCAAACTATCTTCATTAGTCTCTTCATGCTCCAGCACCCAACTGCTGCATAATCACCAGAGTTGCAGAGAGAGACACAGAGAGAGAGAGAAATGGGGAAGAAAGAAAAAGCTAAGGAACGAAGAGAAAAGCGATTGCAAGAGATACGCCTCCAGATGACCATTCCCTATTCTGATAATCAGAGGTTCGTTTTTCCTTTTCTTTCCCTCTTTTTTTCAATGTTTTCTTATTATTTTGCAATTCCCTTTCTCTTTTTTGTTTCGGATTTTGAAACCCACAAATTTAGTAGGAACTCGCTTGTGTTACGCTACTAGCTCACTTCAATTCTGCAAACGGAACCCCTTTTGTTTTTAGTTTTGATATGCGTTTATTTGCTTCTTTTTGTTGAACTGAAATGTAATTTATCCTACAATTTTGACTGCATTCTTCCTACCCATTCTTCAACTTTTGTTGTCATAATTGTGTCTGTGCACCATGTATGGCCATTCCTTAATCTTGAGGGAAACCATGAATAAGAAAAAACAGTACTTACATGTGTTTTAGAGTAAATTACACCTACTACTTTTGAAATTTTGTGAATTACACAAATGTCTGCACTTTTTCTATGGGATCCAAGTATGAGTTAGAGATTGAATACGAGTGAGAAAGAATAAGATATAAGAAAAAAGGGACACAAACGGTTTTAACTTAGAAACTAGAATAATATATATGAAAAGAAATCCACAAACTTAATATCTTAATATTTTAGCTTATTAATATTTTAGGTTGAAAGTGACATTAATCTCTTTGTGAATCCGGCCCATATCTCAGTGAGATCTTCTCAGTTTTTTCGTCTTCATTTTTTCAGCAAGTGATATCAAAACCAATGAAGTTTTGGATTGAAAGTCACGGTCCTTTGTATGAGTTTAACTCATGTCTGATTATTGTGAAATACGAATTCCCTTGAAAGAACATAAGAAGGAGTATTAGCGAGAGTATCCCCTCGAAAGAACTCAACATTTTCTACCCTTATAGTGAGTGGCTGATCTAAGACTCTGGATCAGTGGGAACAATTCATCTAAAAAAATAATAAATATTATTATTTCATAACATATGAGTTTGCATATTCTTATATCAATATAGGTATGTCACTTGGTAGTGAAATCATCTATGAATTTAAAGAGTGCAAAAGATAAAACTTAGAATATTTAGTCGTAACTTTCGAAAAAAGAGGTAACTGTCCGCCCTCAAACATATATATAGGTCTGGCACTGCTTACTCTATCTCCTTAATTGTTTGAAAAATTACATGAACTCCTCCTTATGCTTTACGCTAACCCTTTATCTTTTAAAAAATATTACACTGAGCTCTATAAGGAAATTTGTTGTTAATGTAAAAGAAAAGAGAGTTTGTGTAATTTCAGGACATCTCTACTCTAAAGTGGTTGGTGTAATTTACTCTGCTCTTTACTGTTTGGTGGTATAACAAGTCAATCCCACTAAATGGGGGCAGAACATACACTAATTAGTGTATTTTACTAAATAATAAATTCGGTGCTAGAAAAAAATGTGTTGATAGTCTTCCAGTGGACTAGTTACGAATACAAAGGTTGATTTCTTTTTTCAACATTTTGGTGCATGCCAATATGTCTAGATGACCTTTGCACGGACCCCTTCATCCATATCTTGATTTTCATGCACCTTCAGGCCAGTGAGTAGAAAAACTGGAATTTAGCTACAAGGGCAGGTCCAAATGTTAGATAAACGAACACAGCCTTAGAGTGTTGCAACTAGGCAAGCATTTAACTCTCAGCATGTGTTTTGATGACAAATTGTTGTTTCAGCCTTTAACCTTCCATAGTTTATGGAATTACAGATATTCTTCTGATCTCCATAGCTTGTTCTAATTGTTGATGATTTGAGTTTTCATAGGTGGTGGTCCAAGGAAACCGTTGCTGTTGTTACAGGAGGAAATAGAGGAATTGGGTTTGAGATTTGTAGACAACTTGCCGTTCATGGGTTGACTGTTATACTGACATCAAGAGACTCTAGTTCTGGTGTTGAATCAACTCAATCTTTGCAAGAAGGCGGTCTTAGTGTGGTTTATCATCAACTTGACGTAACGGACCATTCATCCATCAACAAATTTGTGCAGTGGTTGCGGGAAAATTATGGTGGTTTAGATATTCTGGTCAGTTTCTAGCATGTGCTTTCAATATAGTTGGTCTGATTTTAACTAAATTAGCATGTTCTGTTGGGATCTATCCAGCTGTTGCATCTATTTGGCTAACTTCCTGCGCTTATCTTTACTGTTTATATTATCAAATTATTTTTGTTTTGGATTTTGTTCATTGTGGATCTAAATATGCAAAAACATGGAATCAAACACAATAAGATGGTTAAAACTTTACAAGGAAATACGCAGAATGTGGTTTAACACATTCTTATTTATGCTTCTAAACAATATCATTGACCTGTAGGTAAACAATGCTGGTGTTAATTTTAATCTTGGGTCTGATAACTCAGTCAAAAATGCTCATAAGGTTATTGAAACAAATTATTACGGCATCAAGCACATGATTGAAGCTATTATTCCATTGATGAAGCCATCCCTTGCTGGTGCTCGCATTGTAAACGTAAGCTCTCGTCTTGGTCGACTAAATGGAAGACGGAATGTAAGTAAAGCTCTTTATTTATACTGTTTTGGTTTTTTTGATCTTAGATATTTTCCCTTTCTAGTACTCTCATGTCTTCGAATCGGGGTTAAAAATTTTCCATGATTTTCACACATAAATGTTCATGTTCTGAAATATAAAATGTGCAATGTATTCCTTCTGGTATATTAATCAAGATTGCTTGATGGGATAAATTGCTTAATTGTTGTTTAAGTTGTTGGTTACAGTAGCTGAAGTGTGAATTGCATATTTTGGATCAGAATTCCTGTGATCAGACCTACATATCCTTCCTTATCAATAAAATGAAAATACTTTGAATCGCTGCAATCCTTGTCGCGATCTTTACTGATGTATTTGTAAACAACTTATTTAAATACATACTCTTTGTGGTAAAATATTTCTCTTTTTATCTCTGAAATTGTACTGGACAAATGCGCCCTATATGACTTCTTTTGGATATAAATTTGATAATGTTTGGTTGAGTGACAGAGAATCAGCAATGTAGCCTTAAGGGAGGAATTGAATGATGTGGAATCCCTTTCAGATGAGCTTATTGACAAGACTCTATCTACTTTTCTACAACAAGTTGAGGATGGAACATGGACTACAAGTGGGTGGCCTCAAGTGTATACCGATTACTCAGTGTCCAAACTAGCTGTTAATGCCTATACAAGGCTTATGGCCAGGAAGCTTTCTGAGAGACCAGAAGGTCAGAAGATTTATATTAACTGCTATTGCCCAGGTTGGGTGAAGACAGCTCTTACAGGTTATGCAGGGAATAACACTGTTGAGGAAGGGGCTGATACTGGAGTGTGGCTTGCCCTTCTTTCTGTCCAAACATTCATGGGAAAGTTTTTTGCTGAGAGACGGGAAATTAACTTCTAAGCTGTTGCTTCTTGGGATTACAACAATTTAACTCCTACTATACTGACTTTTGGAAAACTTCAAAGGAATATAAACATGAAATTTTTCTGTTGGCATTCGTTTTGCTGGCAGGTGCAAGTTACTCCTTACCCATGTAACATTCCGAATTCGCAATACATTTGGGCTCACGTTTCTTCTTCCTATATTTGAGGAGTGGCACAGCACGTGAAAACTTTCCTACTATTCATGCTTGTCAGAATCCCACTGTATATGTTATTTCCTTTTATAGTTAGAATCAAAATCCCATAATTAGGAGATTTGATTAGCTGTATCTTTCTGTATTTATGAATAGGAATCATTGACACTTAATTATAGGAATTTATTTAGGAGTTTCCTTTTCTAGATTACCTTGTATTCTATTTAAGAGCACATGCTCTTCTATCAATAATAAGAGAAAGAGAGGAAAAATCATCTTTTGACA
>Ga0209489_108029_pt1 | contig 14959 bp, 11 predicted proteins | sample SiratrowhiteBW_FD_187527 | JGI IMG/M metagenome (GOLD analysis project Ga0209489, IMG submission 187527) | Root nodule microbial communities of legume samples collected from California, USA - Siratro white BW (SPAdes) (version 2) | ecosystem: Host-associated > Plants > Roots > Nodule | place... | reverse complement strand
TGACCACATCTACAGATGAAACTACAAGCGTTGGAGTTTGCATCTGCCCCAACTGCAACATCATCATATCACCATATTTGAGAGAGAGATCCCGAAGAGATCGATGTGGCAGTGTGCCCAACTGATGCAGATTGCCAATGAATGGTAGCTTTGAGGGAAATGGAGGCAGATTCAGATTAGTTTTGGGTTTGGACCTTCGAGCGAGCTTAAACAACAACAGAACACTGATGAAAAAGGACAGTGAGAGACAAAGTGTAGAAGAGAACACTCCTTCCATTTGCTCATGAGGCCACTGTTTGAGAGCCATTTTTCTTTTTCAGGTACATCTGCAACTGGTAATGCACCAAATATTTATAAGTTAGCAGACCTAGGTGCATGGTTGTTGTACTGTTTTTCGTTAACATTTTTTTATTGAATGAGGAAAATATTTCAACTCATCATTAAATATATCTGCTTAACAGCTAACTCTTTTAGTACAATATTATATAACAGTAAAATAATAATAATATATGTAGTTGTAAAGTAAATATAGAAAGGAACAGTGTTGTGTATCAGCATTCATTCACTTATTACTGTTTTACTCCTTTTATTAGATGAGACTGTAATACATTCACAATCGTTTATTTGAACACCCAATTACTAATCTTCATGTAAAATATAATGACAAGGTAAATTTGAAATTGAATGATGTAAGCAATTATTAAAATAAGAGTGCTGACGTTATCTGAGTGTGAAAAGTTGTCAATGGATCACCGTCCTTATTAAATTTTCTTATCTATCCATACAAGCCTTGCATTCTAAATATGTATTCGAACGATTGAGAATCGGTTTTGTTTTCTACATAAATTATTAATAATACATTTTTATTTTATTATAATGTAATTTTTTATTGAAAAAAAAGTGAGAATATTCCGTGAACCGGTGTTAAAGTATTTTTTTTATTGTGTATATTTTTAAGGAAAATGATTCTTGTAAGCAATCTGAATGTCTGCGGTTACCTTAAGAGAATAGAAAACTATATATGAGCAATGGATCATAATCTAATAAAAAATATGAAAACATGAGAAGTACGATGTATACATAGGTAAGCAATGCTGATTCTCAAATAATTGATATTATAAAAATATGATGATATTTTAAGAAATATAAAAGTATATATTATTTAAACTTTGTGAGATTGGAAGCATTTTGAAAGCCAACTTGATGGAAGAATTCACATGAGTTGTAAAATAAAAAAGAATATAAAGTGGACTCAGAATAGAGATGAATAGATCAAATCACCTTCAAGTTATGTTCACACTTGAGAAATTTCTTCTAGATAAGAGAAAAACTCTTAATGAATATTTTATTTAATTTTTAAAAGAGATTTACAAGAGAGATTACATACATTATTTATAATTTTATGTACCACAAAAAAGAATCATTAAATGATTAAAAGCCATGTTATAACATGAGTGGTTCACATGGAAAGTTTTTTAATTTAAGTAGAAGACATGTAAAGTAGTTATAACCATCACATGTATGATAGTTGTAGAAGCTCAAAATTCTTCATGTGTCCTTGAATTAACTAAATTTTGTCCAAAGCACTCAAAGAGACATGTGAAGTAATTACTTTGAGACATTAGATGGTCTAATACTCTAAGTCTCATTATATTGTCCATATCACTAAATGATACTTGAGTTTTGATGATAACAAACACTCTAAATGACTTACTTGTGTGAGTGTGAATATATTATCTGAATATTTTAACTTATGGTTTGTGATAGTTAAAAGTTAAAGGATCTATAAGACCATGTAATAGTTCCACAACGTCTCATGACATATGGTCTAATAGACTTTAAGTTCTATTAATGTGAATTTAAATAATAATCAAGTTGGATGATGACCACTACAAGAAAAACTCAATTTACTTATGGATTATTACTCACGGATTTGTATCAACATTACTCACGAATTATTACTTACGGATTTGTATTTGTAGGTATTACTCACGGATTTAAATCCGTAAGTATTACCCACAGGTTCGTAGATATTACTCACGGACACAGATCCGTAGGTATTACCCACAGATATTGATTTGTAGGTATTACCCACGAACTATTTTCGTAGGTAATACCTACATACCTATGTCCATGGGTAATACCTACGGACCTATGTCCGTGGGTAGTATTTAGGAACTTATATTTATGGATAAAACTACTATTATCTCTTATTAATGATTTTCATATTGATTTATTAATAATAACACTAGTAAAGGTTAATATTATTAACAATATTAATATTTTTATTGATATTATTAATATTATAACTAATATTATTGGTATTTTTAACACTTTTATTACTATTGTTATTATTAAATTTGTATTACTATTATTAATATTATTATTATCATTGGTATTATTAATAATATTATCATTAATATTATATTTATCATTATTAATATTAATATTAATATTATTAATATTATTGCTAATATTATTGTTTTTATTATTATTTCTAATATTGTTAGTTATAATATTATTAAAATTATAATTATTATTATTATCAGTATTATATTTTTTTTCAAATTATTAATGTTGTTTTTAATATTTTTAAAGTTTTTAATATTATTAATATTTATACACAAAATATTATTAATGTTATTGATAACATTATTATTATTATTTACATTAACATTATTATTATATGTTTTTTAATATTTATAATATTATTAATACTTCTAATCATATTATTTATATTTACATTAATAATATTTTTAATATTACTATATTATTATCAACATTATTTATATTTATATAAAAGATAGTTTTAATATTATTAATATTTTTTTTATTATTTTAAGTTATATTAAACATATTTGTGATATTATTATTATTATAATAGTTAATAATAATATTATCAATAATGTTATTACTATTAATGTTAACATTAATATTCTTATTTCTAATATTATTATTATTATTAATGTTATTTTTATTAGCCGTATTAATATTAATAATAATATTAGTATTTTAAATTTTATTAATTTATTATTATTATTATGAATCTTATTAATATTGTTTTTATCAATATTATTAATATTATTATTGATATTATTGATATTATTGTTAATATTATTATTGTCATTTTTAATAAAAATGATAATAATAATAATGTTATTAATAATAATAATAATGTTATTAATAATATTAACATTAATAATTACAATATTATCATATAGATTGTTTGATATAGTGGTTAAAGGCTCTCTTCAACATTCAAAGTTTTTCAAGATAAGAATTAAAGCAAAAGAAGAGAAAACTCTCAAAATTGATTCACAAAAGAGAATTTCATTGAATCTTGAAAAGTGATTACAAGAGATGATGGATACCTTATTTATATAGCCTATTACCACAATCGAGAGAAAGAAAAATAACTAAAAAATTAAAAGTCATGGATTAAGTAAGATGGTTAGCTTCTTTAATTCAAGTGAGGCAAATGGGGTAAGTAAAAAGCACATAGAAAGTTTCTCAATTTAAAGAGACATGTGAGGTAGTTATAATATTGAGGTACACTTTAAAGTGACATATAGAAGTTAGTTGAATTTAGAAATTTTTGTCCAAAACACTTAAAAGAGATATATAATGTAATTCCAACCTTCATATAAACTTAAAAGTAACATATAAAAATAGTTATAACAATCTATTCACATACCTTTTCATGTTTTCAACCATTTACTCTTAGATTATTTATAAATTTCTTAAATATCTTTTTGCATTAGATTCTTCTTCAATCTTATTCATATCATAATTAATATATATATATATATATATATATATATATATATATATATATATATAATATTTTAATTATAAGAGAAGTGATAATATTGGTCATAATAAAAATAAGTGACGATTAAGAGAATTTTCGGCCAAGTCTTTTAATATTATTTTAAAGTTTAATTTATATTATTTTCATTAAAATTACACTATATTCAATATAGAATTCATTTTTGAAATAAGTTAATAATTAAAATAATTAAAATTTATTAAGTAATTATATAGGAGTAGATTTTTTCCTACATTATCGCTCTTTCGAACTTTACATAAAATTCGTTTTTCTAATTTTTAATTTAAACTTTCACAAAATATTTAAAATTTTTTATAATATATAAAAAATTAGTTGTTAAAGAAAATATGTTAGATGTGATAAAATTGTTATATTTATTGAATATGGGTATAAAAATATTTATATTAACAGTTCTTTATTCTTACATAAATTTTAAGATTGAGTTTTATATGCTTAAAATATCTGTCACTTTACTTGCATTACATATATTCAATTGCAGACTTCTCTAGGATTGGGAGGTGCAGATGCAGTTTTCGAGAGTAAAATATTTACGTACATTTAATATTGTTTTTTATTTATTTATGTTATTCTAATTTTTTTGTCAACTTATAATTTTTATTGGTTAGATTCTCTTGTGTTCCTATTTTCAGTTCATTCGATAACATATTTGTTATATTTATTTAGCTGAACCTCTCATTCCAGCTCATATTTATTACTAATAATTTAAAAATGTCCATTGGATTGCAATCCTCAATCAAGTAAGTGAAGTAACACGAAATTTTCCAATGTTAAGACTTGAAGGAATCACATAAAAACATTAGTCTATGAAATAATCAAATGAAAAGAGTAACACAGCTACGCGACAGCTACCTTTGCGAGCTACTTTGCACTTCTCTTGTTAGAAAAAAGATTCTGAAGCAATGATACAACAACATGTGAAAGTGACAGAAGTGCCAACAAATTGTAGAACTGCCTAGTTTTCATTTATTATATATCATCGTCGTTAATTTGATATATAGGGTAAAGGAAAATTTTTTCTCATTTTTATAATATGGATAAATTTTTTGTTCACAAAATTGAGTAAATCGTGTTTTAGTGGTATGATATTATGTAAAAAAAAGTTGAACTAAAGAAACCGTGATTAGAAAAGATGAGTTTAATTAATTTTAGTTAAAATTGTGTCAATGATACAATTTCAATAGAAAAGAATATAGTTAAAATTGTTATAATATGATACAATAAAAGAAATAGAATAAAAACAGTGTCAATTTGACATAATTTTAATGAAAAAATACTATTAAATTAATGCTCCAATTTAATTAATTATTTTACTAATGTATGCATGAAAATTAAAATATCTAATTCATTATCACCACTGCATGCATGACATTACCAAATTAATGTACTAAATTAATTAATTATTAATCCGTTTATGTGTTAGTTAATCTGTTAGAATTAATGTATCAAATTAATTAATTATTTTATAATGAGCTATTAATGTCATGATTCTAAAGAATCTTTTTTAGAAATAGGTAAAAATGTTTCCTGATAATCAATGTCATTTTTTTAAGTATAACCTAGATATAACTATGAGAGTCATGTTTAGTCTTAAACACCCATTTATAACCAAATCTCTTACATCCTTAGCAATTTCACAAAGTCCCAAATACACAATTATGTGTCATTAATTTAATTTAAGCTTATCCTTCATAGATCTATCTAACAATTTATTAGACTTATCACCATTCATAGCTTCTGAAAATGAAATTTTATTATTATCAATACTTAAGTCATTTTTCTGACCCTTTAGATAATCACATAATCATCTGAAATAGCAGATTCTCTCTCCTTTTGAGATCTTTTTAATACTATTTCGTATGGTTATTCTACTACACGTTCATTGTTAACTTTGGATTCATTAATTTGTTCTTTTTTTTATTATTGTGTGGTTCATTAACATGAGAAACAATTTCTTCAAGTAGAAGTACTAGTTCATTAAAAAAATTCTACATTACCTACGGAAATTACATACATATAAAAAAATCCAGATGTAAAATTTGCATTACATATAGAGTTTTACATACGAATTTACATTCGTATGTAAAATCAGCATTACATATGAAATTATCTACGAATTTGAATTCGTAAGTAAAATCAACATTACATACGAATTTTTACATATGAATTTGCATCCAGGATATATTACATACGAATTTAATCCATATGTAATATAATATGTATAAAAAATCAGCTTTACGTATGAAATTACATACGTATTCGCATCTGTATATAAAACTAACATTACATACAGAATTTTATATGTGAATTTGTATCGAGGATATTACATACGGATTTGTATGTAAAATAAATATTTATATTATTCTTAAATATTCCTCTTCTTATTATTAATATTAGTATATTAATTATAGAATTTTTAAGCATAATAATAATAGTCATAATAAGAATGCTTATGACAACAAAATTGATTAGTGATAAGTTAAGTTTTGTAAATACATGTGGGATTTGATTTTGAATCACACTTGGAGCATATTGTCAAAACTATTGTTAAAATTAACTAAAATAATAATAAAAATAATCTTAAAAAAATAAATATAATAATAATAAAAGTAGGATAGAAAAGTGATAGGAAAATTTAAAAAGAAAAACTATAAATAAAATTTGTTAAAAAATATTCATTATCAGTAAATTACATATGAAATAATTCGTATGTAATTTCATCGGTAAATTACCTACGAGCTTATTACATACAGATCATCCGAATGTAAAAACATTACATACGAATTTTGTATATATGTAATTTCAATTTTTTTTGGTAGTGGTTAAAAGAACTTGTACTTTAACTTCCTTAATCTCCATATTTCATGAAGCTTCACTCCCACTAGTTTCACCATTCTCAATGAACCAAACATTTTCAATTTTAACAATCCTTGTACTATGGACAAGGCAATAAAATATATACCCTTTTGATTTTTATGGATAATCAATGAAATATCCAATAATTGTTCTTACATCCAATTTATTTTCCTATGGATTGTATATTCTAATTTGTGCCTGACAACCCCAAATATGCAAGTGTCTCAAGTTGGGTTTCCTACCTGTCCACAATTCAAAAGGTATCTGAATTGTCTTATTGGAACCCTATTCAATATATACATGACAATTTTTAAAGCGCACATCCACAATGATACATGTAAAATGAATTATTTAACACGCTTCTAACTATATCCATTAAGGTTCAATTACGCTTTTCTGACACACTATTTTGTTGTAGTGTACTTGACATTGTGTATTGAGCACAAATACCACATTTCTCAAGGAACTTAGCAAACGAACCAATGTGTTGTCCTTTATCATCATATCTTTCATAATATTCACCACATCTATATGACCTAACAACTTTCACCTTTTTGTCTAATTGTCTTTCCACTTCATTTATATAAATTCTCAAGGCATTCACTGCTTAAGATTTCTCATGCAGTAAATAGACATACTCATAACATGAAAAATCATCAATAAAAGTGATAAAGTACTTCTCTTTATTGAAAGAATTTACATTAAAAGGTCCATATATATTGGTATGTATAATTTCAAGAAGTTGAGTACTTCTTGTAGCTCCTTTCTTTGTGTGTTTTGTTTGTTTTCCTTTAATATAATCTGCACATACATTTAGATTAGTAAAATATAATTCATAAGAATTTCATTATTTACTGATCTTTTCATCATTTCTTTGAAAATATGTCCCAAATGCTCATGTCACAAGTAAGAAGAACATTTATTCACTAAACCATATTTAGTGCCAACATTATGATGCAATGTCATAAGAGTTTCAACATATAAATTATGAAGATTCAATTTATATAAACAATCATAAAGTGTATCAGATCCTATCATACAAGTATGCTTAAGCAAGCTGAAACAACCATTCTCAAACTTAAAAGAGTATCCAGCAACATCAAGTTTAGACAGGAAACTAAATTCCTAAAAATACTAGGTACATAACAAGTATCCAACATGTCTAAATGAAATCCAGTGTCAAGGATTAAACGATAAGTCTCGACAGATTTCACTGGAACCTTCTCGCTATTCCCATGAAGACAAACTTTTCATTTGGATTTATGGTTCAGGTTAAAATAAACCTCTGCATCATATTAGAAACATGAGTCGTACATCCAGAATCGATCCACCAAGTAATATGGGGAACTTTAGTTAAATTTTATTCAATACATACATGAGCATTATATTCACCTTTCTTTTTGAACCAAATTTTATGTTTTGAGCAATCCTTTTGGAAATCTCCAGTCTTCCCACATAAATGACATTTTTCATTATTTCTTCTGGATCTTTGCAGAGAACTTTGTCATCTTTAATGGCTATTTACCCTTTCCATGTTTCTTATAAACTTTCTTTCCAACTCCTTGATTATTCACATGATGGATGGAGTGGTTTCCTTGATTTTTAAGTCTGGTCTCCTCCTAAACTAACATATTGTGCAATTTATGCACATCTCATTTATCTTTTCATAGTATTATAGTTCATTTAGAAATGACCATACCCAGACGGTAATGAGTTCATAATGAACTGTACGAGAAAATTCTCATCCACTACCATTCCAAGAGACTTAAGTCTTGATGCAATATTTGTTATCTCAATGACAAGTTCATGCGTAGTACGAGAACCATCAAATTTTGTGGTGGTCAATGTACTCATTAGTGTTCCAGCAAGAGACTTATCAATAGTTTAGGAGTGTTCTTCCACAAGTTTAGGAGTGTTCTTCCACAAATTTTATAAATTCTCTTACACTTTTAGTTTTGGAAAGAACTAACTTAATATTACTTGCTATACTCATTCGCATAATCATCAAACTAATCTTGTTTGACATTTCCCAAGCTTTATAGTAGGTTTCTCTTCAATGCTCGTAACATCAGTAATATCAGAATCTCAGTATGGGTCTTGGAGGGAATTGGATATTAGTTCAATTAATAGTACACAATCATGGTGATGGCGTGATCTAGCTAAAGTATGAAGTTAGCTAAGGATAATTGGTTTGATGGAAGAATCAAGTAGATTGTGGGGGATGGGAAAAAAGTGAAGTTATGGGAGGATACTTGGGTTGGTGATCGATCTTTAAAAGATACGTATCCTAGATTATTCTCTATTTCTGAACGTAAGGAAAGCACATTGGTAGAGATAGGGGCAGAGGAGCAAGAGAGAATCCTGTATACATATCTGGATGGAATTTAGGTTGGAGAAGAGCAGCTTTGGACTTTAAAAGTGGTGCCTTTAGCACTAATGTGTGTTTGGAGAGTTTCGTTGGATAGATTGTCCGCTACTACCAATCTTTTTAGAAGAGGTGTTTAGTTGGAAAAGTATCTTTGTCCGTTGTGTAAGAGGGTGGATGAGACAATTCAACATTTTTTTATCAATTTGTAGTGGTGAAAGAAGTGTGGGATGTTTGTGAGAGATGGGTTGGGATACTATCTGTTAGACAAGAGTCCGTTTTGTCTCATTATCATCATTTTCAATTATCGATGTTAATCACAAAAGGTAACCAATTATGGAAAATATTATGGGTGACTATTGTAATTGAGACATGGATTCATAGAAATAAAGTGGTTTTTAGAAATGAGTTTGTGGATAGTGTGAAGATCTTTAGCCTAATCCAGATAAGGGGTTGACACTAATTAAAACATAGAGTAAAGAGAGCTCAGTTTACTTATTTTGATTGGATCTTATGTCCGTTACATTGTTTGAAATATTTATCTTAAGAGGTTGTAAAGCTCTCATTTGTTCTTCTCACCTAGATTGAGTTGTGGTTGCTAGTAAACAAGCATAGCCACTGTAGATGGGCCCTTCCAGGATTAATTATGAAAGAACTTCATATGATATGAAATAAATTATGAGTTATTGTATTTTATAATTTTAACTTGGTCTTTATGTGCTTTCTTGTGTATTTGAGTATGTGAGAATTTTTCTTCTTCTTGTAATAGGGTTGGAGCACCCCTAAAGTTCTCCCATTTATATCATTATTTTCCATTCTAAAAAAAAAATAGTAGGCTTCTCAACTTGGAAAATCATATCAATATCCAAACACCTAAGTGAAATTGTACTTGTTGGCTCCAATCAGAAAAAAAAAATTAACCCATTAAATGCTGAAACAAAAATAGTTTGTGAATATAAAGATACAGGAACATATATTGCATTTAACACATGCCTAACATTAATACTTTGAGTTATACATTAAATATATTAAATATATTGTACAGATTCAGATAATAAACAAATATTATATTTATATACATATTAAATATTTTTCTTTAGGTGATACATTAATACACAAAATATAAAAATATAAGGATGTTAATATTAACATTATTTGATAAGAAATATGCAATAATTAGAAAAATTTTATTATCTTTGGATATATAAATAAAACTAATAATGCATACTCACTACCAGTCATATCCATTAATTATAAGAACAATTAATCAACATTTGGGTGATTTACAAATGTCACTACAAGAAAAAAAGTCATTTAAATACCAATTTTAGCTATCAAATAAAATAGTTGCTAACTGTGACTAAAATAACTACTAAATTAGGTTTTAGTTGCTAAATAACTATAAAATAAAAATAATTATTAAATTTAATAACCAATTAAAGATAGTTAATATCTAATATTAAGTACCAATATTTTAATCACTTATACTATTAAATAATTAGTATCTAACACCTTCATTTTATTTATGTGTTTTGATTGTTTTTGTGAAATGAAATTTTGATCTCCATTTTTGGACACACATTAGTGGAGTGGTAACATGTTGATGAAATTACAGGGTATTCTAATTATTACAGTGTTTTTTAGAAATTTAAATTCGTTTGTAATTATAATGCACTTTCATTGAAGCCCTAAATTTTGGTTTGTATATATTTTCTTTAGTTATCTTTTAAAAAGTAAATATCTTATGTAAAAGAAAAATTGAACTTAAAATAAGATTACGTGGAGATATACGAAGAATCAAAATGAAGGTAGCACTAATAATCAATTCAAGATACAGTCTTTATGATTATTCATGCTTGATATAATAGCATCCACTTGGAGTGATCTAATAGCATTCATATGCAAATAAAAATTTGAATTTCAATTTGCAAAGAAATAAAGTTATGATGTAATTTTGACAATGATCATGATTTGTTTGATGTTTTCTGAAAAAGATGTTAAAAGTTTGAAATAATTTATATTAAAATTTGATTTACTTGAATACATTAATTATGATGTTAGTCATTACCATTTTGTCTTATTTATAGACATTGGTTATTTGATGACATAAGTTTTTACAATCTACATATTATTATTTAAGAGTTACTGTGCAGAAAGTTTTTATCAAAATTTCTACAGACCATTTCATGTATTGAGTGATGAACACAACATTCTCTAACATTTTTTTAATGTTTTTTGTGCAATATCTTCTAAAGCTTTCCCTTCTCATGTTTGACAAACCCTTTAACGATGCCGAATCAATCTACCGGATTTGACTTATAGTCTTCTCCATACATTCCAATAATATAATAAATATAATCTGAGATTAAATGACAAATCATAGTAACTTAGACTTGACAAGTGTCCAACTCTAAACTTATACTTTTATTAAATATTGTCATTTTGTTGCAGTTTATCTTTAAAGATAAAAGACCACCAATGACCACAACTGTCAGATGTAAACATTTCAAAAGCTTGTGCCAGGTGATATTTCCTTTTGAATAGTTTGGTGTTTGTTCTGAAAAAATATTGTTTTGAAAACCATCTTTCTCAGCACGAGGAAGTGATTTTAATATTCTGAATCTTATAGGTTCTTTGAAGGTGAAGTATAAAAGTTTTGATGTAGCGAAAGTATAAAAGTTGTCATCTATATTTTCGAACTTCTTTCACCTATAATAAAGTTAAATTTCATTTAATCTCACAAAATATCGTAGCATCTAACCTCAAAAACAGATTATTGTTAAGGTTATATCTATTTAAATTAAGTTTCATATTCTTTTTAATGCACCATGAAAGTGTGAACACTAATCATTAACTACTTTGTCCATTTATTTCTTTTAAGTATTAGTTTCATAATTTATTTTTTAAGTCCTAATATTTATAAGTTAAATAAATAATTTATAAGTTATTTTGTCAAATTTTAAAATAATATGAAAATAAAAAATTATATGTATATATATATTTCAAAACTTTTGATAAAAAATATCTGTGAATTTTTTTACAAAAATATTAATGTAAAACATATTTACAAATCTAATTTGGCAAGAAAAGTTTGTTTGAAATTAATTTTATATAAATAATTATTTGCAGATTTAAAATTTGTAGAAAATTTATTTATTTATTTATTAAATATACATCTGAAGTAAAAAGTATTTATTGTTTTTAAGTGATTTTCTTTTTGTAAAAATTGAAATGTTTTGGGTGAAATTTCTTTTATATTTTTTTGCACAATTTTTGCAGACACTTTTGGTAAGAATTTCCATAATAAATTTATAGTAAATTGCTTATAAATTAACGTCTGCAATATATATATATATATATATATATATATATATATATATATATATATATATATAACGCAAACAAAATGGAACGTAAAGTTACAAAAGATTGGGGGCAATCAACCCCAAACATCAAAGAAACCTATAATAAGGAATTTTGGGCTTGTTTCTAAAGCAATCCTTCTTAATGAAGGAGGGAGGATATCCTATCAAGCAACCCTCTTTACATTAATAAAAAAATAGCAAATAACGGAAAATGTAGTTATAACATATAAATAATTTTTATTTATATATTTTTGTTAAAATATATTTCATAACATCAAATTGATTAATAGAATCTATCTTAAATTAAGTACAGCAATATTTTTCAGGTATTTATTTCATTTTATAGAATCTACATGTGATTTTAAAATAATTTAATTTTAAAACTTACATTTTATTTTTTAATTATTCACATATTTAATGTAAAATAATGTTTTTAATTTAGAAACACTAAATTTTCACACAAAATTTTTTCAAACCAAAATTTATTATTTTATATATATTAAAAAAAGTAGAAAAATTGAATTGAAATTATATTATATCCCCTAACAACTTCAATTTAAAAAATAATTAGCAACAAATAAACTTAAATCGAAATGGTGTTGAGACAACTTTTCGAAAAGAAAATTTGAAATGAAGTTGTTAGAGTAAAGGATAATTTCTGTATAAATTTTCAATTATCATTAAATTTGTGTTTACCTATAAGGATTTTCAAGAAAATAAGTCATATTCTACTAGCACAAGTTACACATTTTTGTAATTTTTTTCTCAAATATGTTTATTATGATAAAATCAGTACAATGTTACATATTTTTGTAAAAATTTCAAATAAATTTGACAACACTTGAATTGAAAGCATTATTTAGAGCAACATCATAAAAAGTGAAAATAACTTACAAACGTAATAACTTTATGAATAGAAACATTTAGAACTTCGACTTAAAATGAATGGGTTGTTGGTTTAAGGTGAAGTGGTACTTTCTTTGAGACAACAAGTCCAAATATTTCATTCATATCTATGTCTTGGGTATCAGTTTCTGGCAACTTCCAATCAAACCAATAAAGAAGATTTGCAAGCATATACTCAACAGAAGCAATGCCAAAGTTCATTCCAGGACATCCTCTTCTTCCAAAACCAAACGGAATGAAATGAAAGTCTTGACCTTTAAAATCAACTTCACTATTTTCAAATCTTTCTGGCAAGAACTCTTCAGGACATTCCCAAAAATTAGGATCCCTTTGTATTGCCCATGCATTGATATATATCATTGTTTTTGCTGGAATATCATATCCTTTCAGTTTTACACTAGACCTGGTTACTCGAGGAATCACAAAAGGAGCTGGAGTGTGTTTTCTTAGAGTTTCTTTGATCACACACTTTAAGTAATGCATTTTTCTAACATCCCTTTCTTCAACATTTGATTTATGGCCTACAACTGATCTCACTTCTTCTTGTACTTTTTTCATTATGGTTGGATTTCTTAACAGTTCAGACATAGCCCATTCTAACGTCGATGAAGTTGTGTCGGTGCCTCCCACAAACATGTCCTAAAATAATAGAAATTAAATTTTCATGAGATTTGAAGAATAAGATGGTGGTCAAATGTAAAGTAAAAGCTTTTAACATTGTAATAACTTAAAAAAAAAAAAAAATACTTTGCATTCTATTTTTCAGCAATTAGTATGACGAAATTAAAGACAATGTTTTGGCAAGAAGGTCCAAAACTTAACGATCTTTAACAATATATCATTCTAACAAATGTTCCTTCAAGGATGTGCCAGAAAAGATTTCAATGCTTATGAAAAAAAAAAACTTAAATTCTTGCCATCTTTTCTTAAGAAAAATTGTTTATATAATGAAATTGTAAGAATCTCATAAATGAAAATAAATTTAATGCATAGAAACCTTGCAAGGATACATAAGATCCATGGTTTTGTAGAGATCACATTTCCTATTGAAAGAAAAATATATTTGACATCCACCAATGAAAACAATAACCATTTGCCAACTAATTATATAAAAAGTTGAAATGTTTCATCTATCCAAAATGTTCATCTATATAGTTAAGAAAAAAGAGAAAGAAGTGATAAGTTTATAGAAGAAAGGAGAAAATAAGTCAAAGGAAACAAATTAATAGATATCATTAATAAAAGAGATATTTGTATATCATTATAGGAAAAAAAGTTTTCAAAATAATGAACGTGTGAAAACAATATAACAAGATCATATGTCACTCTCCAACATCATTTTCTAATTTACTGTTAGATATTGCCAAACAAAGTTAATGTTAAGAACTAAAAGAAAAAATCTCACGAAAAAAACAAAACAAAATATATCTATGAAAAATAACTTAAGTATTACTTATTCTACTTTATGAAATAAATTGTCGAAAGAACCGTATTCATATATATTTCAGGGTTATATTATACACACGCATATATATATATATATATATATATATATATATATATATATATATAATATATATATATATATGATATATTTTAATATATATAAATATAATATTT
>Ga0209489_108028_pt1 | contig 14961 bp, 4 predicted proteins | sample SiratrowhiteBW_FD_187527 | JGI IMG/M metagenome (GOLD analysis project Ga0209489, IMG submission 187527) | Root nodule microbial communities of legume samples collected from California, USA - Siratro white BW (SPAdes) (version 2) | ecosystem: Host-associated > Plants > Roots > Nodule | place: USA... | reverse complement strand
TTTTTTTTTTTTTCTCCTGATTAAAAAATTTCTACAATATTCTCATATATGTTATATATGTTATAGTTTTTTTTATAAACATACAAAAATTTGCATTCATTCTAATTGTTTGGTTGACTTATTCATAAGAAATAAGAATCTTTAATCATCCCTAACCCTATATTTCTCTATTATTTATGTTGTGATTTCTAAAAATAAATAAAAATAAAAATAATATTTATAATTTTGATTATTCTCTTTAATCAAATGAATTTAATCAGTAACTGACAAGACATTCCAAACCTATCATAAAATACAACCAACAAACAAAATTATTTTCTAAAGGAAATGTAACATGATGAAACAGGTAAATATTATTCAACCAAATAACTAATAAATCATGGTGTATCTAAATTGTTTATTAATATAAAAATAAAATTCAATCAAAATTTATTCACAACTAAATAAATCTATCGGTATTTACCGGCGGACTAAATAAATCTGTTGGTAAATTTATCGGCAACTAAATTATAAACGAATTTTTGGTCATTAGTAATGCAAATTATTGATAGGTTATAGTTTGAGTTTCTTTTTTAATGACAACCACATTAGTTAACTTATCTTACCTTAAAAAAATTAAAATACTCTCAAATAAATTTTATATATAGAGTTTAAAGGAAACTCTAATATACATTACAATCAGATTACACTTCTAATACAGATAGAGATTAACTTTGAAACATCAAGCCTAATATGTCGATATTATTCTCAAAACAAAATATATCATCAAAACTGACATAGAACATAGATGAACTTATTCAAATTAACAAAATGTTCTACTCATGGTCACGAATTTGAAAGTTAACCAGAAAAACTAAAAAAATAATTCTAAAAAAAATAATTTTAAAAATATAAGACCTGAATAATTTTTTTTATTTATATAAACTTTAATTTTAATAATAAAATATTTGAATGTTTCTTATCATTTTCATATTTACTCTATCATTATTTTCTAAATACTTGTACACGGGAAACGTAAAAAAAAAAAAAAGCGCAAGGGAATAGGGCCAATACGTACAAAGAAATAAAAAGTAAGTTGAAGGTATGATATTTTCTTTTGCTAGTAGTATTTAATGTTTTATTTATTTGGGAGGAATTGGCCAGACCTAAAAAAATTTAGAATTTACATTGGACTAAATAGAGATTCTTCATTTGCGTCATGAAGGAGTTTCTACATTAAGATGGTGAGCTATGCTAAAAATTCAGATACTGATGCTTACTCAGATCTTAAGTTCTAGCCAAACTAACACCAGAAGAAAATTGGTGAAAGTTATAACTTACAACTAAAGTCTTGGAACAAGTGTTACTGTTTGTGAAATGTGACCGAGGACTTTGAAGAGCGTTTGTTCATATTTAGATGAATATCTTAATTCTTATAAAAAGTTAAACTTTGTAACTGGATCTCTGAAATAGTTTGAAAAATAAAAAATAGTTAGTAAGACCGTTGAAACCTCAAAACCGTTGGAAGCTAAATTAACTAGTATTAGATATGATTAATTATTCAACTAACTGGTAAATATAAAATTCCTTTTAAAAAACTGGTAAATATAAAATAAGCTTTTTATTGTATAATTTTAGTTTGATAAACTAAACTATGGACTACTTAAACTGGATTATAAACTATTAAAATCACTGCTTAAATAGATTCTACGCACATGTATATGATTTTTATATAAAATAAAATTTATTAAAACACTCAAAGTAAATAGAAAAATAATTAGTTGCAAGATTTGGTATTATAACAAGTCCTATCTAGATAATGTTATCCATAACAACAAAACTTTATCGCAATAAATGAAGTCGGCCACTTGTGTTGTCACTTTATTACACTCATTTCACGCGGTTCAGAGTCAACATTTTAAAAAATTTCATTATAAATTAGAGAAAATATTTATCAAATATTTTTATTTTATTCAAGCAAATTTCCAAGTTTATTTCTTAGTGCTGGCCTTTTTATTTTAAATTTTGAAAAATAAAATATTTAAAGGATTTTCTGGTATAACTTTTTGACTTGTTTCCTTCTACTAGTAAGTCAAATTTTATTTCAAATACCTTTAATTCATTTTTCTCTGATACTTTATATGTTTTCTCACTTTCTTTACTAAACACGCACCTTCTCTCTCTTTTTTTCACCATTTTCCTTCTATTCATTTTTTTAATACGTTAGAAAAAAAATATATTTCTGAAAGCATATATTTTGTGGTTGATATTGAATAAAAATCTTAAGTATAAAATATATTATTTAAACTATTTTATACGAGAGAGAAATATCAGTTCTTCATTGAAGTTTGAGTTATTTTAAAAAATATCAAAATCAAATAATAATTATATTATATTTTAAATTTTATTTTATTATAGAAAATTTTTCATGGAATTAAAAAACTTACTTATCTTAAAGTGAAACTTATTATTAAGAATAAAATTAAATGAAATTTTATACTTTATTTAATAAGGAAGGACCTACGAAAAAATAATGTAAGATATTAAAATAGCATGCTACATATAGATATTCTTATAAGTATATGTTATAGTTTAGATTAATTTTATCATTAAAAATATATTGTAAGAGGTAAATAAATTAGATAATATATTATCATATATTCTATTATTCAAGGTAATTAAAATCAATATTTTAATTATAAAATCGTAAAATTTTAGATTTTTTATATTATCTACGATTTAAATTTCACATACCATCTTGACATAACTAAATTGTGAGATTGTTGAAAAAAATAATAAAAACGTATGGATCACAATTTTTCTTAGATTATAGTTATACCAACTATTTGTCCTTTTGGGTTAACAAATTAGTTTAAATTTTATCTTGTTAAGTGTATTTTCCATCGTAATACTAGTTAGTTAATTCCACTCTTATATTTAAGCTAGTTAAAATCAAGATTAGAAATAAAATCATAAAAGGTTCCCAGTGAATAATGCCAAAAACACTGTTAACTTTTAATTAAATTTAAAATTTGTTTTAATTAAAATTCAAACCTAGTTAACTGATAATGCAAATAGTTACTCATTAAGGTTGAAAACATAAGTTAAAATTGTTGCATTCATTTTACTTTAGATTATGTGAATTCTGATATAGCAAGATAATTATATTAATTATAATTAAGGTTGAGTTTTATTTAAATTAGAATTATTCACCAATAAAGGTGAATAGTTGTTTGATGCAGCAGATAATCTCAATAATAAAAATCACAATTCACACCTTTTTTACAATTTTTTTTCACAATCGGACTTTACTTAATCACGATTACACGTGGAATCTGAATGTACATAATACAATTTTATTATTAAACTCTTACATTGTTGTATTTTTAATCTTACAACACCCCTTTACTTCCTCCATATAAATTAGGTTTTAACTAAAATAAATTTCAATGTGTAATTAAAGATTAATAGTGTCTTATACTACATCCTCTATTTTCTATCTTCTTGAATGAATAAGTTTTAATTAAAATAAAAACTCAACTAAGACGCTTTTTAACATACAAAAGACATTACTACGATTTATAATTTTATGATCTTAAATTTTAACTTACTTGCTCGTGTTGCAAAAATTCTTCCTAATTTCTTAATATTTTCAAATAATTCCAGCATCTGTCACCACTGAGATTTTTCCAGGGCATGTGGCCACCACCATCATATTGCTGAGTTTCGAGATTTCAAGTTTACTTCGAGGAGAAAACTTTCATCTGTTTAGTTTTAAAATGAACATAAATTTTTATATTTTAATAAAATAATACATATATTTTCTCCCATTTTAAAAAGATTGATATTTTATTCAAATGACGCTTTTATACTTTTAAGAAAATGGTATTTGCTTTCTTTATGTATATGTGATTAGGGATGTTACATCAGTAATCTCTATTTTTAAGATATAGTGAAATTATAATATATAAATAAATTAATTATTAGAAAAACAAGGTGAATTTCTTTTATAGAAATCTAAAATTTACAACATTAATAACTATTTAACAATATTGTCTAAACATTAATTTTTATAATTCATATACTAAATAGTAATAATTCACTTATGATATTATGATGATCGCTAGTATGATTAGTTTTAAACACAAAACATGAATTTCAATATGGGAGTGCACAGTGCTTAATCATTAAGCTAATCCATTGATTTCCAATTACAACTAAATAATAGAAGAGTTGAAGTAGAGTGTGAATTTTAGTGCATTATATGTTTTTACTATCTTAATGAATATATTTGAATGCATTACTAGTTACTAGGAGAAAAATATTTAGTAATCCAACCTATTCAATTATGTTTTTTTATAAAACTTTCATATTGGATAATACATAATCCATAATAAATTAACACTTAATTTGTTGACAATTTTTTTGTCAAAAAATATTAATAATAATAAATGTACAATAAATTAATATTAATATTTATACAGTTATATTATTTTCTTCGTTTCTCATTAACTAAATGAAACCGTTTAGTAATACCTAAATTATAAATTTTAACAAAAAAGATAATCTTCTGTAAAAAAAACAACAAAAGTTTAATATCTATAGTCTTTATAACTATTAGATATAAACTGCTAATTTTAATTAATAAAAAGCTTATATTTTACATTATTTTCTATTGTTAAAACAATAATAACATTTCTATTTCTATTTTTATTTTCTATTACTCTCATCCCTTAAGTATAAGTCTATTGTTCATTAAAAAAAATATCACAACAAACTTTATCGAAGTGCATTCAAAGAAGTAAAACGTCAATGAATACAATAATAAGAATAAAATTCAAAATATTAAAAATAAGCTTTCCACGCTTAAGTTTATTTCTAATTTTGAATAAAAATGGATTGAAGAGAAAAGTAAAAACTTCATTATCGATAATGAAAAGATTTACTATATGGGAAGAGAGTAAATAAAGGAGGTGTAATTTATAAAAAGGAAAGGAAAAACTATAGATATAATTATTTACATTAAAACAATATTATTTTTGAAATTGTGTGCCAAAATTCGATATTTAAGATCAAATTCAAGTTAGGATTATTTAAGATTGTAATAATCTTAAGTAACATGTGTCTTAATTTAAATTTAATTGATAATTCTTAAAAATCATCAATCCCTAGTAAAACTATTTATGTATTGATTAGAAAAAATAATATAAAAAAGAAGTTCAACAAAATGATTCTATCAGAAATTAAAAAATAAAATAAAATGTGAACATGAGATTGAAATAGACCCTTGACCAGCAAGTTGGTTGATTAATAAAATGAGATCAAATAGCATTCATTCAATCAATCAATCAATCAAAGGTCAACTCTTTCTTAAAATATTAATTATAATATAATTAAAATTAAAAACTTCAGATCCATTTTGCATTGCAATGAATTCAGTGATTCATCTCTTTGACTGAATCAACTTGGTAATTGTGCTTTCACACTTCAATTTTGAGGATTGAAAGTTTCTAATTCCAAAACCAAACACTGTATTTACTTTTATTTTAAATTATACTGAAATTCTATTTAAAGTATGGAAAAAATGTTAATTAAGGGAATGATAATTAATCTATTTTGATAATATTTTCAGCGACTTTTTAATTTGACTACTACTTTTTCACAAGTAGCGGTTAACAATTTACTACTATTTTTTTATATATTTGTTGACTCAAAGGTTATGTGAAACTAAAATAACTCCAAAATAAATAAATAAAAAGTGGAACAACATTTACGATTATACGAGGAACTCTAATATGAAAATGGAAAAATGAATATTAACTATTAGATATTAATATAAATAATTAAAATTTAACATTTATAACCAGTTTAATCTTTTTATAAGTATATATATATATATATATATATATAATTAAAGAGTTTCTATATAAGAATGAAGAATATAATTAAATTATACAGTTATAAACAAATGTTTTTTTAAGTAAAATTTAAATTTCAGTTCTGAAATCAAAAATATAATCAAATATCTCACTGAAAATAATTCATAAAAATATTGTGATTAACAAAATTATTATATACTTCGCATTATTAACATAGTTTAAAAAATACATGAATAATAAAAATATTTATTATTTTCGCTGTCGTTTTAATTGTACTTTACTAAATAAATGTTTATAAAACCCTCACCATTACTACTAAAATAAAATCAAATAATATAAAAAAAAAACATGTGTATATTATACATACACACGTAAATAAATAAATAAAGTTATATATAAATACAAAGTGCAAAATATATTAATAATCAAAATATTATTCTTATTTAAGATATAAAGTTATATATAATAACATATTACAAAATATATCAATTAAAATAGGTTTAATTAAATTTTAAGTCTCTAAACTCCTACAAAAATTTAAATATTTTGAATTGAGTTTCTATTGTTTTAATCTATTAATTCACTCTCACTATTTAATCTTTTTGTTAATTAAACAATGTAGTTGTTTTCTTAACCTATCATTTTATTTACTTCTTTTCATGTATTAAAGATATGAAGATTTATGATTAATATAAAATAACATTACAATTAATATAAAATAATAAATAATTTTTATTATTAATTAAAAACGTGTTGATAGTCTCTTAGTTGTTGCATGTGATAATGTACAGATCATAGAAAGCATAATAACCTTGTTGTCCAGTACGTTTTCACTTAAAATGAAATTATTTATCATCTTATATTAACAACAATATTGTTTTAAATTAAATGAAAAACATTACATTTCTTAACATGTATAGATAATTTGAGAAGATGGTGGGATAAGATAATAATCACGTATCTTGATAACAGTCACATCGTCCATAAAAAAAAGTAAAAAATATATACTTAATTAAAAGAATAAATTTTTTTAAATATTATATATAATAAAAATAATTAATAAAAAACTCAAATTATAGAAAAAAACTTAATTAAGTCATGAAAATATTATCTTATTTAAGATATGTTAAGTTAATTTTTCATTTAAATCTTTATATTTTTTTACTATTTAGTACCTTTATGATTTAAATTATTAATTAAACTTTACTATCTCATACTAAATCCTTGCGTTATATTTATACAAGACTATATTACATGCAATCTAATAACTTATAACTTAATCATACCAATAATTTCATCACATAAACTAACTTATCACCACCATTACATATAGGCCACATTCATAATGTTAAACACCAAACACTGAATTAAAATTTTATAATAAAACTTTTAGAATATTTAAACTAAGATAAAGAGAAAATAAGCCATTTGAGACTAGAAATATCGTTTTTAGTAAACATATGTGTAATAGGGCAACCCTTTTATTAGATGTATTTAAAAAACCTGAATTTATCATTAATTATGTAGTAAGTTTAATATTAAAAATTAGTTAATAAAGATAATAAATTATAATAATTAAAATACTTGTAGGTGCATAACTTTTTCATTTATTTAGGTCACTCATCTAATTTTACTAAATACATTTAATTAAAAAACTAATATTTATCATTAACTGTGTAATAAGTTTAATATTAAAAATTAATTAATTAAGATAATTAAAAAAATAAAGTATATCTTAAATTAAGATAATTAAAATATTTTGTTGTGCGTAACTCAATTAAGTATATTTTTTTTAAAGAAATACTCAATTAAGTAATATATTTATTATTTTTTTTATAAAAACAATGACACACTAATTATATTTATCATTATTTTTAATTTTTAATATATTGTGAACAATGGTATGCTATTTTTAGTAGCTGATTATTACTTTTTTAAACACAATATTATTTAAAGAAAATAATTACATATATTTTTTATATTATACGCGTTAATTATTCCATGCATAAAAAGGGATAGTAATAATAATAAAATATATTTAATATATTACGGCAAGGAATTTTCTAATGTATATTTAATAATTTAAAAGTTGATTATTAATTTTAAATTTATGTTACGCTATAATTTGATAGTTTTGTGTGAAGAGGGTGAGAATAGAGTAGACGTTATGGGAATAGTTAAAATTTTAGGCTAAAAGAGGTTATGAGAAATATAATTAGGATGACATATTATACAAGATAAGAAAATCATTATAAATTCTTAAAAGTTTACTTTTACTCCATTATTCTTCTACTGTGATGTTTAATTTTTTTAAAAAAATTTATGTTTTTTTCTTGTTAGAGATCCACATCGACTAGAAATGAAGTCTTTCAATAGTTTATAAAGTATGCAAATTTTATTTTGCAAGCCGGTTTCGTAAGGTTGAGTTATATTTAAAGTTCATTTCTTGATATGATATGAGAGTTTATCCTAACACAGTTGTTGGGTCACCCCCTATCGAGTCATTATCGAATCACGCTTAAACAATATAGTCTCATGCACGAGTTGAGCAGTCTCAGCGTGAGCGGGTGTGTTGAAGATGAGACATAATTTCAATAGTTTATAAAGTGGATACAAACTTCACTTTACAAGCAAATTTTATAAAATCGAGTTAGACTTTAAAGTTCACTTCTTGATATGTCTTAATTATTGTAAAAATTAATCTTCAATGTAACTAAAAGACAATTTAGAATGTCTATTCAAGTGGAGTTTTTGTAGTCAAGAATTTAGAGGTTTTAGGATGTATATTTTTTTTTTCAAGTCAAAATTTGATTTAACCTGTTTTGATAGTAAGAATTTAAACATTGAGTTGATGAATGAATTTTTGTGGTATTATGCTTCATCATCTTGTTCAATCTCTGGTTTCTACGGAGTACACTAGAAAAAAAAATATAAATTTCTAAATTTCAAGTAGACTATGGGGAATAAGTGATTTTGAATTATAAAAGTAAAATTTTATATTATAATAATTGGTTGATAATTTATTAGTAGTTAAACCATTGAAATTTTAAGAATTATATTATTGTTATCCACTTTAATTAAAATTTAGAAATTGTGAATGAGTTTGATCTTCATGATGTTTTTGGATTTTAATACTACCGTAAAGTTGATTTCTGATAAGTGCCAAATTTCGGTATTCTTAGACATGAGAAGACCGGAATTTGTGAGAGTTTAAGTATTCTTAAGGAAATATTTAACCCCAAATATAGAGTTTTTGGAATCGCATGTAAAAACTAATTCATGAGTAGAAAGAATCCAATTAACTGCAGTTGTTGTGGCTTTCAGGAAGAAGAATATGAAGACAAATAAAGATTGGAAGATTGGCGAAGAAAAGAGCTGAAAAGACAAAGCAACACTCGCCCATATTCGCCCATAGCTCGCCCTAGGCGAATACAAGCCAGAATGACAGGAAGGTGCAGAGGTCCTCGCCTTCAGTTTGCTCCAGGCGAGGAGGTTTTCGCCCGGGCGAGGATATTTCGCCCCGGGCGAAATTACTCCAGTGAGCTCCATGAATTTTCGCTCCAGGCGAGGAACTGTGGCTCAGGCGAAAAGCCACTCGAGTTGAACCAAGAATGCGTATATAGGGTGAAAGGGGGAGAGAAAAGGGGATCTGGAACTTGGAGAAGCAAGAAGAAAAGCATAGAAGTGACGGAACCCGAGCGGGAGCTTACGGTTTCTCAAGCGATCTTCCGTTGTTGAGTTGTAATGGCTGCCATGGGTAGCTAAGTCTTCATATATTGGGATTGAATGTAATCTTTTTGAAACTCATTTGTACCTTGGATCTTAATTTACAATATTCAGTTTCTATTCAGATTTGGTATTTCCCTCTTGTTCTTCATGCTTGATTGTGTATTTTATGGAATCTTGTCTTTAATTCTTGAAAACTACTGGAAAGTGATTTTGAGTTTATGAACTAGAGGAAATACGCTATAAATTGGGATTTTAGGAATAGGGTTCCGACTTATTGTATGCAAAACATCGTCTTTTAATGCTGGATAATCGATTAGATAGCTGAGGAATCTGCATCTTTGAAGTTTTCTTATGAATCTCAGATTTGAGGAATCAATCTGGGTGATTTTTGCATGTGCGTCAAAACTGAATAGTTACCGGTTCTATGTTTCATTATTTGATTAAGTTACAAATGAGTAAGATTAGATGAGTTCAATCCCAGGGTGTTTCTCTAATCAATTCAGACTCTTTTGCTGCTTATAAATTTATTTTGCATGTTCGTAATAATCGTTAATCAAACTAAATCTCTCATCAAAACTGAACTAGCTTATTGAGCAGTGACGCTGAAATTCTAAAATAGAACTGTTCCCTGAGGAATCGACATCTTTACTAAAACCCACTGTACTACTTGTGACTCGGTACACTTGCCGAATAAAAGTCTTAACAATTTCATGATTGTATAATTGTATAAAATTCTAAATGAAATTATTTACAAATGTTAATTAGTTATTCAAAGTTCAAATTAATTGTATAAAGTTCTAAACAAAATTATTTATAAGTATTAATTAGTTATTCAAATTATGGTCCACACATACTAATATATATATATATATATACTAATTATATGAAATGAATATATGGATTTAATGCTTACAATTAAACATAAGATTATATAGATGATAGTGAATGTGTAACTTTCTACTTAAGAGTGTAACTCTTAAAGTATCCTGATTTGATTGTAACTTTCTGATTTTGGTGGTAGAATTATTAATGTCACCTGCAATAATCTTTATTTCTTTCTTTCAGCAATTATTCCATTAGAAATAAAAACTCTTTGATACACCATATGACAATTGTACAACTCACAACAATCTTTTTGTGAACAATTATTCTATTAGAAATCAAATTCTATGTTGGATCAAATATTTACTACTAAACTAAAAATATATAGTTGATAGATAGGACACAACTCTATACTCTATACTTAAAAGTGTAACAACCAAAACTCATAATTCAATGATAATTTAATTCCGATGGCATCCATCACAAAATAATTGATGTCACTTACAATATAAACTCTTTATTATTTAATTTGAAAGAAAAAATAATTATATTAAGTTAATCATCCTCATGTGAAATAAAAATAACTAATAAATTATTATATCCTATGTGATCTTAGTTGATACTTTTAAGGTTAAATAAAAAGTAAAGGTAATTATTACTTTCCTTAAAAGAAAAAGACACAAGTTGAACCCAAGATTTTTGCATGACAAATATTACTCATAAAACAGTTACATTTCTAAGCACATATAACACTAGAATGCAGTGACATACAAAAAGTCTAGAAGCTTATTATGTATTCTTAGTTTTATACCCCTAGATAAAGTCTTGCATATCTTGTGAAATTACACCTCTAACAGCAATTCTGATATATGTATTATTTTCTCAATGAAATTATTTTCACTTAATAAAAATGCAGTCAAAATGAATTAGTGAATTCTTAACAATTTTTTCGTAATGAGTTCGTGTTTAGTCCAATAATTACTAAATACTTTTCTAATACTAATCTTATCATTAAAAAGTTGTGTTATATAATTTTACTTTTAGTTTGATATGGGTATGGATATGTTTACAAACATAATATTCAAGTGGTAATTGTTTAGTTCAGTAAAACTAGATATATTGTTACTCAATGTTGTGGAATAAATTGAAATTTAATTAAGTGATGATCATTAAATGTTACTTACAAAGGGATAATATATGTGTATGTGCATGATGTGAATAGTGAGTCACACACTTATTTATTAATAAAGAGGTGAAAACTTAAAAGATATTTGAGGTTTTTATATGTTATCTTTTTATATAAAAATCTAATAATTGATATGAGTTGCCAATTGAATCAAAATTATGATTTTGATGTCCCAACGTATTTTATCATTAAGTATTAGTATAAAATGAAAATATTCAATATCATATTAAAAAATTGTTAAGTTTTGAATTTGGTGTTAGTGATTCCTTTATACACTATAAGATAAATAATATGTTTGTTCCTTGTATTGATTCCATTGTTTAGTGATATTTTAAATTTTAATTAATTAATTTTATTAATTTACTCTATATGTTTGTTTTGTAAGTGTAGTAATCACATTGTTCATGCATAAATGTACATATTCAAGACAATTCTATATAAAAATTTAGATTTTAGATCGTTTATATGGGACTTTCATCTTTTTGAAGTACATGTAGGTATATTTTTTTTTTAGATTTATAAACTTATACATTTAGATATTTATATCATTATGTTTTATCAATGTATCTATGTATAAAGATGTCGTTTTATGTTTTTAATTTATTTTATATATCAATAGTAGGCTGCATTATAAAGAAAATTATCTCCTTATATTGTTAATAAATAAACTAGAGAAGATATCAGAGTCGTATGATTACAATGATTAATAACTTAATTTTCATAATTAAGATTTAGAACGAAAAATTACATAAATATGATATCCTCACAGGATGAAAAGTAAAATTAAAATGTTTTAATTAAATTAAACTTGTGAAGTTTTTTTTAATACCGTTGTTCAATTATACAATGTTAATGCAATAAAATTAATGATTTTGGTAACAATTAATTTAAAAGTTATATATAAAGTATTTTTTAATAAACTAAAAATGGAAATTCTTATTGATACTATATATGAAAAGTAAGTATTTAATGGATATATTAATGGTAAGTGAAATCAAATAAGATTGATTTAATGAATTCCATAATTCAAATTAGTTAAATTGGTTCCCTTTGGTTTATTTTTTCTATTTAAATCTGAAGTAAATCAATTTTAATTAATTCATTTAATAAAAAAAGTGGAAATTCTTATTGATACTATATATGAAAAGTAAGTATTTAATGGATATATTAATGCTAAGTGAAATCAAATAAGATTGATTTAATGAATTCCATAAATCAAATTAGTTAAATTGGTTCCCTTTGGTTTATTTTTTTACTATTTAAATCTGAAGTAAATCAATTTTAATTAATTCATTTGATAAAAAAATCAACCATCCACATCATTAACTTATTCTTAACTTTTACATCTATATATAGATATAAAAACTTTTCTTCCTTTACTTTATTCTTTTATATTTCTCTCTTTCATTGATTTTGATATTCTTACAACGTACTCTAGTTACTAAGCGTTTTTGAATTTGGCGTTTATTGTGTAAAATTATATTATACTTCGGTAAAAAAAACATAATGATGTAGATAAAATAAGAAAGGAACTTATACACATTTTGTTGATGTTTTCTAATTGAAATAATTAATACATGACATGATTGAATTAGAGACTTCAAAATAATTGAATATATTAATTAAAACATTATTTATTATTATCTTAAATGTTATTTATTTTTACGTTAAACTAATTATAATTAATTAATAAAGATTAAAAAATGTCAAAAATGTAAAATTTACAAAAAAAACTTTTATATTGTCTAAAACTACACCAATAAACTTAATATATATATATATATATATATATTTTCATCTTAATTTAAGCTGGACGAATTAAACCCATTAATTCCATTTATGCAGGATGATTTTCCAAATCTCTTTTGTTCAAGTCCCAAAAAATGCCACTGAACTGGAGATAATTTAAATTAATGACTAAGTATTAGACTTAAAAAAGAATTATATGCCTCAAATTAATTATACCAGGATAAATATCCTGGTTACAAATTTTTCTTAAACTTCTAGCTATTTAAAGGAGAGAAAACAAGATAAAAAATAATATTTTAATTAAAAGGAAAAAAGGATTGTTGTTCAAAGTTCATATTACATGTGCTACATAAAAAAATATTTTGTTATATTTAAGGGTATCAGTATCAGAGTGGATTATTTATAAGTTTTACCCTTTTGGCGAGTTGAGATGAACCTCCAAGACTTTGAATGCCCAGAGTCCAGTCAAGACTGTGACTTCTACCGCCGATAGGGTTTTACCAATTTTATACCAAGAGGGTATCAGTATCAGAGTGGCTTATTTATAAGGTTTTACCCTTTTGGCGAGTTGAGATGAACCTCTAAGGCTTTGAATGCCCAGAGTCCAGTCAAGACTGTGACTTCCACCGCCGATAGGGTTTTACCAATTATATGTTGATATAAAATTCAATAAAGGTGGCAGAGCCTCATAGTTAGAATTTTATATAAAATATAAAATTATAAGTCCCAATAAAGGTGGCAGAGCCTCCTAGTTAGGAATTTATAATTTTACAAAATTTTTGTAAATTTATACAGAATATGGAAAGATATAAATTTAAACAAAATATAAGCTGATTAAAATAAAACAAGCCGAAAAGGAAGATAAGCAAAAATGAAAAATTAAGCAGATAAAATGAAAGAAGAGCGGAAGAGGGAGTTAAGCAAAATGAACTGGAAACATGTCTTAATAGAATACACAGTAAGTTATTTTATATAGTATAGTTTAGAATATAATAACTAGAAGATTTTATGTTAACTTTAAAATCAAAAGATTTTCAGAACTTTCGTCTTCTGGATATTAAGAAGACCTATTTCAGGACTTACGACTGCCCACCACTTGGGTCTTACTTTGGCCTGTTCTGGTCAATTCACCTGCCTCAACGAAAATTTTATTTCTTTTGATCTTAATCTTAACATAAAACCATCAAGTTTAAATCATATTCGCATATACTATATAAAACAACTAAGGCATCTATTAAGACATGAGTACAAAATTAGCCAGACATATTAAAAACTTACAATATGTTCTTCAGAATAAGAGAAAGGAGAGAAATCTTGCAAGGAGAGTAGAGAGAAGGCAGAGTTTCTTACACTAAAATTTCTGATATATTCAATCTCTGTGTTTACAACTCAGGAGGGACTCTCCTTTTATAGACTCATACATATAAAAAGACAAACCTGCTACAGGAAAGGCACTTATTACAAATTCAAAAAGCAAATAGTGTCTTGTTTGCTTCACATGGCCTTTGTTTGAAAAAGAATAGATTCTTTCAGCTTTTCTCTGTTACGTGTAGACCCAGTGTGGTCCATTAACACGTTATCCAGAGTATTGATTGAAGAAAGAATTTTTATTCTTTT